>Ga0123336_10000098_pt1 | contig 85835 bp, 94 predicted proteins | sample SSSSmetaG_FD_96466 | JGI IMG/M metagenome (GOLD analysis project Ga0123336, IMG submission 96466) | Glacier valley bacterial and archeal communities from Borup Fiord, Nunavut, Canada, to study Microbial Dark Matter (Phase II) - ​SSSS metaG | ecosystem: Environmental > Aquatic > Freshwater > Ice...
ATGCTTTCTACTTTATGCATTGTTGGATCCAAGTTACTTACTTCACATGCAGCAAAAATTACATCGTTGTAATCTGCCAGCAACTTATATCTTTCAAGTCCTGCTATTTTCAAATGTGGTGCATCTAAAAAAATCACTTCTTGCTCTTGTAAATCATCAATCACTTTTAATATAGCTTCGACTTCTGTACGGTCAGATACATTTTTGTATGAAATTGTATTAGTCACACAATTAATATCACACAAGTCATTACCATTTTGGGTTACCCATATTTTCTCAATATCCCAGCTATTTTCTTTACCACTGGTGTTTGCTGGAGTGACACCGTAACCTCTGGATCGCAATTCACTTATAAGTTTTGTCGCAACGTTCTGTGAAATTGATTCAGTATCTCTTCTCATATTTTCATTCTCCTTTTTTATAAAAATGGGCAATAAAAAAACAGGTTAAAAAAGTAACCTGTTTTAGCTAAATATCAGTACAGAATATTTTATTTTTACTTAGTGATTCATCTTGATGTCCTTAATGATTTCTTAAAGCTGTAATACCGAATTAACATTATCGTAATTGCCAAAGCCCTTTAAATATAGCTATTTGAGCAATATTTTTTTAATATTAAAAGTGTAAAAAAAACATGAAGTCCGGCGGGCCGGATGGTGAACTTGCTGCATCACTTCGTTACCTAAACCAGAGATATACTATGCCTTATAAAGAGGCGAAAGACACTTTGTATAAAGGTATATAGGTTATTATTCTTTAGCTTTAAAATAAAACATATCATCAAAAGATTTATCTAGCATATTCCAAACAATATAAATATCCTTAATTTCACCACCTCGCTCATCAATTAAGGTGTATGCTTCAATTTTATTAATTACCTTTTTTAGTAGTACATTATCAAGGTTGTCCATATCAACATTATTTAGAAAGTTAACATAGTTATTATATTTACGCTTGGCTTCAATTCTTGCTTCATCAATCTTTTTTAACTTATTCAATTCAGATTCCATACTTTTTTTACTGCTTTGCAATTCGTCATTTTGTTGTTTGTACTGGTCTTCATCAATAATATTTTTAGAAAAAAGTTTTAAATTTGCCGATACTTCAGCTTTCAAATCATCTAATTGCTGTTGTAATTCTTGAATTTTTTCATTTACTTCTTCAGCACTAAAGAATGATTGCATATATTCTAGAAACATTTTATCAAGGTTTTCTTTATTGTTTCTTAAATTTTCAATCTCTTGTTTAATTCTTTCAATCAATACTGCTTCATGCCATGAATTTCTAAAGTTGCAGATATCATTATGGTACTTATCATGTTGAATACACACCCATTCAACTCCAAAATTCCTTGTACCATCTTTACGTTTCCAACCCCATAATTTTTTCCTTCGCATTGCTATTCCACAATTTCGGCAATATAAAAGATTACTAAAGATATTCGCATTACTAGGTCTAGTATCTTTTCCAAACATTTCTTTTCTCTTGTTAAGTTCTATTTGTACTTCATCAAAAACTTCATTGGTAACTGCCCTTAATTCCTCATTTTCTGTAATAATCCAATCTTGTTCGTCAACTGGCTTTCTGCTCTTGTATACTTGTCCTTCATGTACAAACCTATCTATATTAATATCCGTATTTACATGTTTATGTGTTACTTGTTTACCAGCATATAATTTATTACTTAAGATATTATATATTTGTGGTGTAGACCATTTTTTACCCTTTTGAGTAGGTATTTTTTCATTATTTAGATATTTTACTATTTTCGTACTTCCCCAACCATTTAAGTATAAATCAAAAATCTTTTTTATAATTTCTAGTTGTTCTTTAACAGGTTCTAAATATCCAATATTAAATTTATAACCATATGGTAAACCGCTTGTAAATTTGCCTGACTCCTGTGCCTTTCTAATACCAAATTGAACCGCTGTACTTTTTGCTCTACTCTCTTCTTGTGCCATTACAAATAATATATTAATTGTTGCTTCATTTGCAGGGTTTGAACTATCAAGCCAACCATCTTCAAATATTACTCTAACACCTGCAATTTTAAGTTTTTTGATAATCCCTGCACCGTCTGTTACATTTCTTGCCCATCGTTGAACATTCTTAACTAATATTGCATCGAATTCTTTTCTATAGGCACATTCAAGCATATGCTTAAAAGCACCCCTATTTTTTAATTTTGTACCACTTATACCTTCATCTGCAAATATTGAAGGTATATACTTTATAACTTCATTTTTGTTTTCTTTGGAATAATACATTCCACAATCTGCACCTTGATAACCCTTTTGATTAAATAGTTCTGTGTAATGTTTAATTTGGTTCTCTAAGCTTGTCAATTGTTCAGGATTGTCTGAACTTACTCGGCAATATGCAACACATTTCATATGTTTTTTACTCCTATATCACTAAATATACCTATATATGAGTTTAATATTAATATACATGTATAAATAATACAAGCACTATTTTATATTGATTACTTCTTCCCATTTGTCATATATATCTTTAGGAATCTGTTTTAATCCATATTCATATAGAAGTATATCATTAACGCTTATTTCAAGTGTTTCAGATAATTGTATATCAGATATTTTTGTATCTCTAATTCTTAATAAGTAAAGTTGCCTGCCTGTCATCATATACTTCTACCTCCATTACATCTTATTCGAAAAACAAAAAATAGGGTCTATCCGTTTAAATAAATCCTCAATATAAAAACTCTGCATTTTCTTAGAGCCATAGTCATTTATACAATTTATACAATTATCGATAATAATGAATTGTAGCAATTATATGATTCATTTCTTAGATATTAATTAAATTAGTACTAAAGGTAGCTTGCGGCCAAGCTTCATAATATTGTCATGTCAAATATTCATTTGCATTTACAATACTCCCCCTCATCCGAGCGGACTGTCCCTTTCACGAAGATAGCCAGACAGAAGTATCATTATCCCTATTGCTGGTTATTGCAAATTAGTCCACCATAGACTAATTCAAAGCCAAATTCTATCGCTCACTTGATTTTACAACCAAGGTCTTGGCGCATTTGCTTACGTTGCTGCTGATGTTATCAGTAGCAATAGGAATGTACCTTTCATACCAGGTATTTAGATGTCAAGGGTCAGTATTGCAATCTACTTTTTTTGCTTGCGCACTTCATACATTTAAGAAGTACTGCACATCTAATATGTTAGCAAAAATCAGATTAAATTCCCGTAACCTTGTGATACCAACTTGTTTCTGTCTAAGTACCACAAAAGTATCATTATAAAATTAATTTAATAGCTAGTATGAAATCGGGAAGAACAAACCCCCAAAGAATTGTTCCCAGTAGGCAGACGGCTCTTTTCTTTTCACGGTATAGTGTGCTCCGAGAAATATTAAGCCTGCAAGTTATATCGAGCTCAGTTAATCTATCCGCTTTGCACCTGCTGTATGTACTGGAAATGATGGTGTATAGTCTCTCACCATTATCAGGATGATTTTTCAGCATTTCTAATGCTTTATTTACAAGAATTATAAGACACTTGCTGTTCTCAATGTTTTGAATACTGCGCTCCAGCTTATTTATTTCGGTATTTGAATTGAAAAGACTCATAATGAAAGTATTCATCTGCCTAGCTTCAGTTGCTTCTACTTGGCTTGAGCCTTTTGCTACAGATGACTTTTCTACTCTCCATTGAATTTTTGAATATAGGTTTAAGAGGAGCTTTGTGTCACAAAACATTTTGCGCTTTATGATAACATTTGGTTCATATGTAGCTTGTAATTTATCAAGAAATGATGACTCGTTCAATGATTTACCCACCTCTTTTGTTATGTGTTGTAGAAGCTTCTATGGGTAAATTGTAAGGTATGTTGGATGATTGGATAAGTGTGAACTTTCGTCACCACAAAAATGAGGTAGGGGTGACAAAATGTCACCCCCCAGGAATATACCAGAAGACCGTGCATACATGCGCGGTCTTCATAGAGATAATGATATAAATTATTATTACACCCCTACTCCTTCTTTCTTTAATGCTTTAACAAATTCGATGATACTTTTTCCAGCAACCGCACCCTGTCCAACTGCGGTTGCTATCTGTTTAAAGCCTCCGGTACAGTCTCCCGCAGCAAAAACGCCCTCGATATTTGTACATTGGTTATGATCAACTACAATTGCATTATTTTCTACTATGATTCCGAGTTTCTTAGCAAAATCAACACTTGAGGCTGAACCATAAGCAACAAACAATCCATCCACCTTTTGACTCTTCCCATCTTTGAAGCGAATTTCCTCTAAGAAATCATCCCCAATAATCTCCAGAATGGGTCTTGTGTTTAATTTAAACTTTCCCGCCTTGTCTGCGATATCTCCAGTCATGTCCAATTCCGCACCATTTGTAAACAGAGTAATATCCTGTGTATATGTTTCCAGTTCCATGGCTTCATGCACTGCATATGCACTGTGTCCTACTACACCAACGCTCAAATTTTTATAAAAGAAACCATCACATGTAGTACAATAGCTGACACCTTTACCTTCAAAAGATTTAAGACCAGCTATATCTACCTTTTTCTGCGGTTGTCCAGTGGCAATCAGTATTGCCTTAGTATAATACTCAGCAGTTATAGTTGAAACTTTAAAATATTTTTCTTTATAAAATTGAGCAATACCAGCAACCTCTTCATTTAATATTTGTACGCCAAGCCTTTGTGCTTGATTTTCACCAATGCCCAGAAGTTTTTTACCACTGATAGGCTCTTCAAGTCCATAGTAGTTCTCAATCTTCTCAGACTTTTCCAAAGAACTTCCTTCCCTACCAATAATCATTGTTTTTAGGTTAGCTCTCTGTGTATAAAGAGAAGCAGAAATCCCGGATGGCCCTTTTCCAATAATAATTACATCATACATATTCATTTATATCGCCTCTTTACTATATTATTTTAAAAGTTTGTTTTTTATTTCTTGACTTATACCCCCTATGGGTATACTATGATTATATACTAATTTATAAATATTTCAAGTAGAAAGGAAGAATGATTATTATGACCACTAAAAATATAATTCAAGTAAGCAATACAAACTTTTTACAGGAAGTCGAAAATTCCGAACTACCTATACTTGTGGACTTTTGGGCGCCTTGGTGTGGACCTTGCCTTGCAGTAGCACCTATTCTTGAACAGCTGGCGTCAAAATATGACGGGAGGCTGAAAATCGGCAAGGTGAATGTGGACGAGGAATCGGCATTGGCTTCAAAATTCAGGGTAATGAGCATACCTACACTTATATTGTTTAAAAGCGGCAAAGTTGTTCAGCAAATGGTCGGATTAAGGTCAGTCCAAGAACTAGAAGATATGCTTAAAAAATCTATGTAAAGACAGTTAATTTTATAAACATAATTACTTATATTGAGCTGTTGGCTAGAATCTCTAGTCGGCAGCTTAATATATTTGTATACTTGGAGGCAAATATGGATTGCACAAAATGTACTCTCAAAGGCTGTAGAAAATCAGCTCCCTGCTTTGATAGAAGCAATGAATACCTAGAAAGCTATACATCGCAGGAGAATCAACTTTATACAAAGGCTGCCTCAGAATTAATTGACAATGGCAGAGCCGATACACTTACGCGCCTTGAAGAAATTGTAGAATATTCTAAGTTGCAGGGATACACAAGTATTGGTGTAGCCTATTGTTATGGCATGGAAAAAGAAGCAATACTTTTGAGAGAATATCTCGAGCAGGAAGGTTATAAACCTACTATGGTTTCATGTACTGTTGATGGCGTTAAGGAATCTCAAATAGACACAAGTAAGACCCAAAATACAGTATCCTGCAATCCCCTTGGGCAGGCAAATATCCTAAATTCCACTGGAGTCCAATTTACTATCCTAATGGGACTATGTCTTGGACATGATATACTCCTTCAAAAGAATCTAAAAATGGATTTCACCACTTTTATAGTTAAAGATAGGGTTACAAGGCATAATCCCCTTCTTGGAATACCCGGTTTTAAACCATCAGAAGATGATTTTATTGAAAACATACCAAGCAGCTTTAACCTTATAAAGGTTGAAGACTTCAAGGCTAAGCTCGAAAATCAAAAAAGCCCAGAAAATTTCTATCTCCTGGACTTAAGAAATTCAGAGGCTTTTAATAAGGATGGTATATCTGGTTCTATAAATTGTTTATTGAACGATCTTCCGAAACAATATCACATGCTGCTTCCTGATAAGAGAAAAGAAGTTATCATTTATTGCAACGGTGGTATTCAATCAATCTACGGTGTAATGTTCCTTTCTATAAAAGGTTACACAAATGTAAAAAGTTTAATAGGAGGCTTCTCTAAATATATGCAGTCATAGCAATTAACTTACTTTTCTAAAACTACGATCTTATTTTAAACGTTATAAAAAAATTCAGGTTCTTTTCTTTTTTTACCCTGTATTTTCAATACTTTTGTTACAAAAAATTTCTTTTTAAATATAATTTTTCTTGCATTCTTAGTGCAGCGCTTTACACAGGCAAAGCAGCGAAGACATTTATCAGAATCTATATGTAATGTCTTTTCTTCAATTGCTGACATTGGGCATACTTTAACACATGCACCACATAAACTACACTTGTTCATATCCACAATAGGGTCTTTCGTGAAAAATCTTGCACTGTTTTTAGGTAAAAGTCTGGCCATTAATGGCAAACTTCCTGGTAATTGAAGTTTTTGAACACTTTCAAAATCAGTTGTTCCAATAAGTCTATTTTTTATCTCAATTCCAAATTCTCTAGCTTTTCTTAAGTCATCATTATCAGGTCGGCCCTTAGCAATAGCCACATCCTCATTTGAAAAAGAATGTTCACCTATAAATGAAGCTGCAGCAATCACTGTAAATCCAGCATTTGAAGCAATAACTTCGAGTTGTTTCAGTGTTATTCCATAACCAATGTTGCCGTAAACGGCAATCAGGACAGCCTGTTGTCCTTTTCCTTTGATTTTACGAAGAGTATCCATAACCACTTCAGGAATAGTTTCTTCATAAACAGGCATTCCAATAACAACTATATCCTCTTTTACGATCTCTATATCTTTAGTTAGCCTGTTAATATGAGTTAAATCTATGATCCTCATATTATTTATCTCAAGTCCACTGCAAAAAGCATGAAGTATCTTCTTTGTTGTTCCTGTTGGAGAGAAAATAATCATAGTACCAGTTTTAGCAGTCATAAAAAAATCTCCTTAATAAAGACAATTACTATTACGCTAAAGCCTCCTAGAAGGTATTAGACTGTGTAATTGACTTTTATGAAACTACACCTTCTTTGCAGTAATTCCGTAATAATCTTGACCAATACAATATTTCATAATATTCTCAAATCCGTTTTGGGAAAGCAGTTCAGAAACCTCCTCATATGAAACCCTATGTTCAACAGGTGGTCCCGATTCCCCCTCAATCTTCTCCCATTCAATTATTGCAAGTATTCCTCCATTTTGAAGAATCCTGCAAATCTCACTTACATATCTTTTCTTGTCCTCAATTTCATGCAGCACATTGCTTATGATAGCAAAACCAACTGATTGATCACCCAATTTCAAATCATACTCATCCACCATGATGTTGCGAATATTGGATAACCCAGCTTCTAAGGCTCTTTTTTCGACTTCATCCAGCATTTCAATAGAAATATCCAAAGCATATATCTTTGAAGAAGTTCCTGCAATTTCAGCTGCAGGAATAGAAAAATATCCAATACCACACCCGATATCAGCCATATCTACTCCACCAACAAACCCAAGCATTTCAAGTGTTTTAAGTGGGGGCATCACTTGACGCCTTTTCTCATTATCCAATTTGTGTCTATTATTCTTGTCAAATTTGTGAGTCAATCCATTCACCTCTCGTATTTTTCTTATCTTATAATAAAATATAATAACACTATTCCTGCTTTATAACCATTACATTATTCTATTAAGATCTTCTCTTTTTACATGGTTAAGTCCCACTGTTTTAAAATACTTTTCCATATCTTCCATAGATGAATCATCATGGTTTAATAATACTGCAAGCGTCATTAATAAACACCTATCCTTTTTAATATAATTTTATATACATTAAAAATATTATTACTAACTTTATAATATTATATTTTGAATTCTAAATATTATAGTGTTATTATATACCCAATGGGGGTATATAATCAATAGGAGGAAATGAAAATGATTAATGAAATACAAACAAGATATACTAAAGAAAGCAGTAGCAACTGTAATTTAAGCTGCGGTAGCAATCTTGATTATTTAGACCTTTTGTCAGGAGAGAATGTTCTAGATCTAGGCTGTGGAAAAGGAGCAGAAACTATTCTAGCCGCAATAAAGGTTGCCCCTGAAGGCAAGGCAGTAGGTCTTGATATTACACAGGCAATGATTGATGCTGCAAACTTAAATGAAGACGGAATAAATTTATCAAATGTATGGTTTGTCAAAGGAGATATTGAAGCTCTCCCTTTTGGTGATGGTGTATTTGATGTTGTAATAAGTAACTGCGTCATAAATCATGCTAAAAGTAAGAATAAAGCTTACAGTGAAATATTCAGAGTATTGAAAAATGGAGGAAGGTTTGTCATTTCCGATGCGGTTACGAAAAATCCTTTACCCCCTGAAGTAAAAAATGATCCTGAAGCCTGGGCACAATGTTTTGGTGGTGCTACCACCGAAGAAGAATATCTAAACAGTATTATGTCTTCAGGCTTCAATGATATAAAAGTTTTAAAGCGTAGAGAATATATTAAAAATAATTATGATTTCATAAGTATAACTATAATGGCAAAAAAGCAGGGATTTAGCGGATGCATAGGATGTTTACCCTAACTGTTCCTTACTTGAGAGGAGGTGAAAAAATGAAAAAGGTTACTAAAAAATCAGATTCAAAAAATTGTTGCAATAACTTTACGACAGCACAATGCTGCTCCAAATCATCAAAAATTGTAGCAGGCTGCCACGACTAAAGTTTAATGGAGGCGGCTGTAAAAGCCGCCTTTAGTACTATCCCTATTAAGATTACATCTTGAACAACTTTAATCAGAAAATCAATTCACCTTTTTCGATCTTGTGAACCAAAACAAACGATAGGTAAAATTAAATAGATTCATCCTTATGTTGCCATGAATAATCCTCTAATGGTCTATTCATTTGGTACTCTGGGATATGGGAGGTCAAAATGATTATAGCAAAAAATAATATCATCGTTAAAATAAAACACAGTATTAAGCCAGAATATGCTATCTTGAATCCTATTTCAGGAAGCTTTGACATCATGGGAGAAGATGAATACCAATTGCTCCAGAAACTTACTGAAGGAGAAGCACCAACTTCTGATTTATCTTCTTACCTTTTGGAACGTGGATATGCATATAATAACCAAGAAAATCAGGAAAAGGCCATTAGTAAAGCCTATACTGACTTCAATAATGAAATAGCAAACTCACAGGTTCAACTAATGCTGGTCCCGACATATGGCTGTAATCTCGCCTGCACATATTGTTTTCAGCATGGTATCGATGGCCGACCAACCTTGATTTCAAAAGAAATCGTAGATGCCTTTTTCCATTATGCCAGAACAAATTTTTCACAGGGCTTACAAAAACCATTTATAACTCTATTTGGTGGAGAGCCTCTAGTGAACTCTCCAGCTCAAAGAACTATCATTGAATATATAGTTGATAAATGTGCGCAAGCAGATTATGAGCTGTCCGCAGTCACAAATGGTTATGACTTTACAGAATATATTGATATTCTTAAGAAAGTAAAGGTAAAAGAAATCCAATTTACTCTAGATGGAAGTAAAAATATACACGATACCAGACGAGCTACTGCTAATAAGAAAGGTACCTTTGACAGAATCATTGCAGGTATCGAGGCTGCTGTAGAAAATAAGATGCCAGTGAATTTGCGTTCTGTTGTGGATATAGAAAACATTGAGGATTTAGTTAATCTTGCAGAATTTCTTGATAAAAAGGGTTGGCTAGACTTACCACCAGAGCTCTTCAAAACACAACTCGGCAGAAACTATGAATTGTTTGAATGCTATGCAAAGCCTCAGCACCTTATGACAGAACTAGAACTTTGGGGCAAATTTGCATCTTTAAGCAAGACTTATCCTGTCCTTTCCAAGTTTCACAGGCCTGATTTCAAAGGTATTAGGCACATAGTTGATACTGGCGAAATGTACATGGCAAGTTTTGATACCTGCCCAGCCTGTAAGACCGAATGGGTTTTCGACCTCTATGGCGATATATATGGTTGTACTGCAAGTTGCGGGCGTGAAGAATATTTATTAGGAAACTACTGGCCCGCAACAAATCTCAATACGGACAAAATAAATACCTGGAAGAGCAGGAATGTAACAAGTATACCAAAATGTAGAGATTGTAAACACGATGTCATTTGTGGCGGAGGCTGCGGAGTAGTTGCAGCAAATCATAATGGAGGAAATATCCTTTCACCAGACTGTAGACCTATTCAAGGACTTATGGAAATAGGTGTAAACCATTATATTGATGATATTAAGGCTATGTCCAGTGAAGATATTCTAGAAGATGATATTGCTACAGAAAACGTATGTTGTAGTTGTAATTCAGAAGACCTAGATAAAAATGCTCTCCTTGGAAATCAGTACTGTGGGTACAACCCAGACTATACAGAAGAGGACACTTTGGGAGAAAGTTCTTATCAGTCTGTTCCCGTAAAGGTATCAACCTGCTGCTGTGGAACAGATGAAAATAATTCAGAAGTTAGGTCCCAAAAAGTTGAACCCAAGAAAACAGAAGGCTGCTTGATATGTGGTCATGAACTTATATATTCCAAGGATTCATCCAAAATGATTTGCGATATTTGTGGCCAACAGTTTGAAACTTATGTTAAATGTTCAAAAGGTCATTATGTTTGCGATCATTGTCATAGCCTTGATATTCTTGGAAAAGTGGAACAGTTTTTATATGCAAGTGATGAAAATAATCCTGTTGCACTTGCCCAAATGGTATTTGAATTACCGGGTTTGAACATGCACGGGCCTGAATACCATAGCATTGTTCCTGCCGTTTTGGTTACGGCTTGGCAAAACCTGAACGGACGAAAAGATATTTCAAAAATCAAGGAGGCCATTAAACGCGGTAAAGACATAAAAGGCGGCAGTTGTGGTTTTTACGGCAATTGTGGAGCTAGTGTTGGAGCTGGAATTGCAGTATCCATTATAGAAGGTGCAACTCCTATGTCCCAGAATGATCGTGGTGCAGCTAATAGAGCTACCGGGTATGCACTTTTGGAAATCAGTAAATATGGCGGTCCTAGATGCTGTAAGCGTGAAGCTATCACCTCTATAGAATCTTTTTTACAAGTCACGAGCTACTTTAATGGCTTACAAAACGTTGAATATATCTGCAAACAGTATGGAAAGAATAAAGACTGTATATATAATAAATGCCCCTTCTTCCCCGCTAAGTCAATAACTGCCGATATCACACAAATGTAATGTTTCAACTGTAATTGACTTTGTTTGTTACGAAAAATTTGAAAGGTTGGATTGTAAATGAGTGAAAAAATACTACACATTAATAGCGAAGATTTTGAAGCTGTTGTTTTAAAGAGTGAAATTCCGGTTATTGTGGATTTTTATTCGGATGAATGTCCTCCTTGTGAGGTGCTTGCACCAATATTTGAAAAAATGGCTGAAAAATATGGAGAGCATATAAAGTTTGTTAAAATATTTAGGCAGAAAAATAAGGAATTTGCAAAAAGTATAAACGTTACTGGTAGCCCAACAGTTTTGTTTTTTAAAAATGGTAAAGAAGTTGGGCAAAGACTTAGTGGTTTTATGAATAAACCGCAGGTTAGAAAAGCTATTGAAGAAGTACTTGGAGATGTTATTCCAAAAGGAATAACAAAACGTGTTGACTGCGATGTAATTATACTAGGCGCAGGGGCTGCAGGTCTTTCTGCTGCGATATATGCTTCCAGAGCAAAAATGAATACTGTTGTCATCGATGAAAGCATTCCAGGAGGGCAAACTGGTTCAACTTACCATGTGGCAAATTACCCTGGAACTCCCGGCGTTGTTAGAGGAAAAGAAATAACCGAAAATATGCGTAACCAGGCCCTTTCTTTTGGTACTGTCATAGAAGATCTAAAAGAAATTTTCGAGATACAATTAATTGGAGATATTAAACACATTCTAACTGAGGATACTGATTTTTATGCCAAATCGATAATCATTGCCTCCGGTGCACAACCAAGGCCATTGAAAGCCGAAGGTGCAGATGACTTCAAAGGACGCGGAGTCCATTATTGTGCAACCTGTGATGGAGCCATGTATCAAGACCGAAAAATAATCGTAGTTGGTGGTGGAAGTTCAGCCATCGAAGAAGCCGTATATCTAACTAAATTCGCTTCCCAAGTAACTATAATTCATCGATCTGATAATTTTAGAGCGACCAAAACAGCTATTGAGGAAGCCAACAGCAATCAAAAAATTGACATCATTACCAATACAATAGTAAAAAAGGTAAACGGCTCCGGTCATGCACTTACGAGTGTAATATTAGAAAATGTAAAAACTGGGGAATTAACTGAATTACCTACAGAAGGGGCTTTTGTGTATATTGGTACAGAACCTTTGACTAAAATGTTCAATGGACAGGTTGAAACAGATGAAACTGGATATATTGTCGCCTCAGAAGATACCAAAACTAATATCCCTGGCGTATTTGTTGCAGGTGATGTAAGAACTAAGCCGATTCGTCAGGTTGTTACAGCTGCATCAGACGGTGCCATAGCAGGGATTATGGCAGAAAGATATGTCACAAACAACAAGTCATAATCTTATTTCATAAATAAATGGTAAAATAGCCCCATCAAAAATGGGAAGTTATTATTTAGTTGTTCCTAAATATAATTTAAACCATATAATAGATTAAGTCAGAAAAATGCTAAGAAGGTGTGATATAAATGTTTTCTCTTTCTCTAAATGAAAAGGAAATAGATTTACTAAAGAAATCCATTAATCACTGCCTTGAAACCTGTAAAAATGGCGGTGACAAAAACGTATGTACAGACTGTGCCGTTTTGGCGGAAGTACTGAAAAAACTACCTTAGACTCAAAGAATCACACCCTGCAAAGAGCATTTTACGCCTTACAGGATGTGATTTTTATAACCAAGCATTCCACAGTATCCCGCTGTTGTTTTTAACATGTTAGGCTTTATACTTAAGCTTTTCGTCGGACACTTCTCTATTTTAAGAATCAATTATCCTGTAAGCTGCCGATTTTTAAGAAGTCACGAAGAGAAAATAATATTCAATATATAAATTTCCTTTTTATTGGCAATATTATATATTGAAAATCATTTTTATAGAAAGGCGGTTGAATAATGTTTACACTTACTCTTAACGAGAAGGAAATTGGTCTTTTAAAAAAATCAATCACTCACTGTCTCCAAACCTGCAAGGATGGCGGTCCAGAAGATGGTTGTACTGATTGTGCAGCTATTGAAGGAATACTGAAAAAGCTGCCATAATGATTATACTTTTTACTATAAAGCTTCATAAAGCCTTTATAATTATGGGGCTTTATCACTTCTCTGTATTTTTCTAAGTTTCTTTAACTTTAGACTCAAAAAATGACAAAATATAGGATACACCACATAAGACAATTGCAGTGTACATCAGCGGTCTGTTGTTGGTAATAGGACATACACCTGCGGGAAGTCCACTATTTAAAACGTAGCTTTTTACAAATGCATATCCACCGATGATTAACCCTGCTATTAATGATCCATAGCTTAAATACGGTATAATCTTCTTTTTCATAATTATTTGTTTATCCTTTTCTATATTCAACCATTATTTTGTACAATACATTTCTCAGAAAATCCCGCAGGAGGTATTCCAAGTGCTTGTATTAATCTTGCCCAGTAATTAACCTGTGCAGCAGTACTTGCAAGAATTACAATATCTCTTTCCTTGAAATTTTCTCTGAGTTCATCAATAAACTCTCGCGGAAATGATAATGGGGTTCTAGAAATAAGCCTCGCATATTCCATTGCTAAAACCTCTCTTTGGGAAAAGGTTGTTACCTCAGCTGAATTTAAAGTTCCCTGCAATGCTTTTAATTCTTCAGTTGTGATACCCTGTTTTTCAAATTTAAAAGAATTCATGTCAATACAAAAAGGGCAGGATGCAGAAAAAGAAGCCTGCATCCTTACCAACTTTAATATGCGTTCATCTATGTCCTTATCACGGTGAGCAACCAAGGATTCAAGTATTGCTGACCCAACAGCAGCTTTAGGATACCATGCTAAAAGCTTTGCTACAAGCAGATCTTTACCTGTAACCCTTTTTGAAATCCAAATTCGTATTCTCAAAAGTATAGGGATTTTTCTAGGTGGATTAATAAATGCTCCCATTGTATTCTCCTATCTATCTCCTGATACCGTTTCATATGGCCATCCGACAATACCACCTAAATTGTAGATATTTGTATACCCAAGTTTTAATAATGTTTTTACTGCCACTCCGCTGCGGCTCCCGCTTTTGCAATATACCATAATCTCTGCATTTTTGTTAGGCAACTTTTTACTTGCCTCATTTGCAAGAATGTCAACAGGGATTAAAGTGCTTTTCGGTATATGCTTTTCTAGATATTCGCCTTTGGTTCTAACATCCAAAAGAATGATTCCTTTTTCGGTATCCAATCTTGTTTTTGCATCTGAAGGTTTTATTCTTACTCCAGCATTACTTGAATTTTTTATTAATGTCCAAAAAATAAATACAACTACGAATAAAATCGTTAATAAAATATATTGATTCATCATTTATCCCCTTTTAATTTGTATTAAGTTTTAAAATGTTCAAATTCTATTTAGCTTGAATTGCACCCATAGGGCAAAACATTACACATTTTTTACATTTGATACACTTTTCCTGGTCGATTACTGGTGCACTAAAACCTGTTTGAATAATTGCCCCCACAGGACAAACTCTAATTGAAGGGCACGAATGGTTTTGAGGACATAAATTTTTATCTACAGTAATTTGCATAAAGTACACTTCCCTTCTTTAATCAATATTAATAACATTATTTTTCAGATTTCTTATAAGTTAATACGTTTACCGGACAAGCCGTTGTACAATCCATGCATAGTAGGCAATGTGTCTGATCAATTGAAGCTTTTTTATTCTTTTCCACTTTAATGGCTTCTCCAGGACAAATTCGTTCGCATACCGAGCAGCTCAAACAGCCATTTTCCGCCTTTATAGTTCTTTTTGAAAATCTTGCGGTAATACTAAATAATACACCCCACGGGCATAGATAGCGATGCCATGACCTTTCGTTAATAAAAAATCCTGTAATTACTCCCATAGGTATTATAACTAGCGGAAGTGGAAATTTTCCACCATGAGTTATTGTATATATCGTATATCCTAGCCCAACTAGGAATAAAGAAAACACCGCTATTCGAATTTTACCTGATTTCAAAACTTTAGGAACATGTTTTCTCTGCAATCCAAACTTTTTACCCATCCAGATAAATGGCCGCATTACTGTATTTATAGGACATATCCATCCACAGTAGAATCTTCCAAAAAATGCTGCAGTTATAATCGATAAGAAGATCAATCCCATCCATATCTGGGCTTTTCCGATAATCATCAAAGTAATAAATATTACCAAAAACAATATCTGAACTATACCCCTTATAGTTCTTTTCATCTAAAAGCCCCCTTATTATTCTACCTAAAGTACTTTTTAATATATTTTGGATGCATTATAATATACCCCAACCGGGTATATTATATATTGTAAGTGCGCATCATATATTTGTCAATCTGTATATTTAAATATTATGATATTGTATTACTATTAAAGTAAATTAGAGTTAATTATACGCCATTTGAATAATTCTCTATTTAAAAATGATATAAGTTATGATATATTATTAAAAGTAACTTGTATACACAAGTAAACACGTTGGAGGTGAAGTTTTGATAATAAAAGACAGCGGGCTGCCCTATTTTCTACAAATATATAATGAACTTCGTGGAAGGATACTATCACAAGTGTACTTGCCAGGTAATGCTATTCCCTCAGAAAATGAACTAGTTAGTGAATTTGGTGTGACACGTGCAACGATAAGAAATGCAGTTAAAAAACTTCAGGATGAAGGCCTTGTACGAACTGAAAAAGGAAAAGGCTCTTTTGTAAATGCGCCAAAAATTGAGCAAAGTCTTTTCAAATTCTACAGTTTTGGCAGGGATTACAGCATTTTTAACATACAGTCAGTCCTCGTTAAAGTGAAAGATATTCTAGATGAAGAAATTCAAATAAAGCTAAATTTGTCTTCACAAGATCATATCAAGCAAATCATCCGTATAAGAAAGCTTGATAATATACCTGTGATAATTGAAACCTCCTATATTCCAGTCACTTTGGTACCGGATATAGAGACCTTTGATCTGCAGAACCTTTCAATCTATGATTTACTGGAGCAGCATTATGGACTTCATATATTAAAAGCAAAAGAATATCTTGATCCCTGTATCGCTGACAGTTACTGTTCAAAGCTTTTGGAAATCGATAAAGGGAAACCTGTTTTTGTCACAGAGCGCATAACGTATGATACAACTGAAAAACCTATAGAATATAGGAAGTCTATTATAAGAAGCGATAAGTTCAGATTTTCTGTTGAGTTGAAGTAATTGTATATTGTAGAGTATACTAAAAAACATTGATTTACAAAGGTGGCATTATTATATGACTATAGCAATAGAAATACTTCTTTTTTCTATAATTGCAGGTTTTCTGGGCTCCTTGCTTGGGCTTGGCGGTGGGATTATTATTATTCCTACCCTCACACTTCTGCTTGGAATTGATATCAAATATGCCATTGGGGCTAGTATTGTCTCTGTGATAGCAACCTCCAGTGGTTCAGCAATTGCTTATCTCAGAGATAAGATAACAAATGTCCGAGTAGGTATGTTCTTAGAAATTGCTACCACTACCGGGGCGCTCACAGGTGCGTTCATCGCTGTTTTGGTTAACACTAAATACTTATATTTAATATTTGGTTTTCTTTTATTATATTCTGCTCTAAATATGTTTAAAAAAAGAAACGAAGAATTGCCCCCCGAGTTTACTCCCCATCCCTTGGCTAACAAGTTAAAACTAAGCGGAGCATATTACGATCAGGCTCTTTCTAAAGAAGTGACATACAATGTAACGGGAATCTATGGTGGCTTTGGAATGATGTATGTAGCTGGTATCATTTCAGGACTTCTCGGTATTGGAAGTGGTATTTTCAAGGTTATGGCAATGGACTCCTTTATGAAACTTCCTATGAAGGTTTCAACAGCAACCAGTAATTTTATGATTGGTGTTACAGCAGCTGCTAGTGCAAGTATTTATTTAACAAGAGGAAACATCGACCCGAAAATCGCAGCTCCTGTAGCGTTGGGAGTACTTATTGGAGCAACCGTCGGTACAAAGGTTATGCAACGGCTAAAAAGTGCTACTTTAAGGATGATTTTTATACCTGTGTTGCTGTATGTTGCAATACAGATGATTGTTAAAGGGGTGAAGATATGAATGTATATAATAGAAATAGAAGCAGCAAGATTGAAGATACTGAAATTTTCATAAGTAAGGCTTTGAAACTCGGTGTTATTATAAGTGCTTCAACAATAGGGCTAGGGCTTATAATGTTTATTATAACTGGAAACAGTGGTTATCCTGGCAGTTCATTTCCTACTTCACCTACTGAAATCATAAAAGGACTCATTTTATTTAAACCCTATGCCGTGATTCTGACTGGATTACTTGTATTAATTTTAACTCCAGTATTTAGGGTTGGAATATCAATAATAACCTTTTTGAAGGAAAAAGATTATTTGTACGTTATTATTACATCCATCGTTTTTATTATATTGATTATTAGCTTTGTTCTTGGTAAAGGAGAATAAGTTTTAAATAATCAAAACACAAAGGAGATTATTATGCAACCAATAACATTCCCTAGTCTGGGACTCAAATTTACAATTGATAGAGTTGCTTTCACTATTTTTGGTGTACCCATCTATTGGTACGGAATTATCATAGGATTTGGATTTATGTTAGCTATATTGCTTGCTACTCGAAATTGTAACAAATTTGATATTAAGCAAAATGATATGAGCGACCTTCTTCTATTTATTATTCCCTTTGCAATAGTTGGTGCTAGACTTTACTTCGTAATTTTTAGCTGGTCGGAATATAAAAATAACCTTATGCAAGTTTTTAATACTCGTAATGGTGGACTTGCTATATATGGTGGAATTCTTACGGCTCTGATAGTGGCCTATGTATTTGCTAAAAAGAGAAAAATAGGTGTTTTAAAATTATTTGATTTTACTATACCGTACGTTGCACTCGCCCAATTCATCGGAAGATGGGGTAATTTTGTAAACCAAGAAGCCCATGGTGTAGAAACCACTCTTCCATGGCGAATGGAGATATTTGACCCGATAAAGCAGCAACGTATAGCAGTACATCCTACATTTCTTTATGAATCTTTATGGAACTTGTGTCTGTTTTTGTTCCTAATATGGTTTAGAAAAAATAAAAAGCTTCAGGGTGAAGTGTTTACACTCTATCTTGCTTTGTATGGATTTGCTCGCTTTTTTATTGAAGGACTCCGTACAGACAGTTTGTATATGGGAAGCTTAAGAATCTCACAGGTACTTGCAGGCTTGCTCTTTATAGTATTCATGACAATATTTTTTGTCAGACGATATAGATTTAATAAGTTGGCAGCAAGTGAATAGTATGGATTTAATTGATTTCTCTAATGCTTATATGGATAGCCTGGAGCTTTATATTTGAGCTTTCCAGGCTTTTCTTTTAAGGTTTTCTTCTATATTTAGTTTTCATAGACTTTTACTTTTTCCCATTTTAAATTTGTCCCGCTGTAAACTGAACAATTAGACTAACAACTGTAACACTTCCCCACACTATAAAACCTAACAGTACTGGTTTAAAACCTGTTTTTATCATTTGCTTTAAATCTGTATTAAGTCCAATAGCTGATAGGGCAACTACAATAAAAAACTTTCCGATTTCAGTAATTATTCCCGCGGCTTGCCCATTGATAACCCCAACAGTATTTAAGAGAGAAGCTACTAAAAACCACACGATAAACCATGGGAAAATCTTTCTGAAGTTGTAGTTAACCTCACTGTTCCTATTTGCTTCTCTCTTTTTTTGAATAGAGACCACTACTGCAAATATCAGAGAGATAGGAATAATCATTGTTGTCCTTGTAAGCTTTACAATTGTAGCATACGCTCCAGCTGCATCACTAAAGGCATAGCCTGCTGCCACAACAGATGAAGTGTCATTTATAGCCGTTCCCGCCCAAAGTCCAAAAGCATTATCGGCAAACCCAAGCAAGTGTCCAATTGCAGGAAAAATTAACACGGCGATGACATTGAACATAAATATAGTGGATATAGCATAAGCAATGTCCTCATCCTCCGCCTCTATAATTGGAGCTATGGCAGCAATAGCCGATCCTCCACAAATGGCTGTCCCCATACCAATCAAGCTTGTAAGCTTTAAAGGAATCCTCATAAGTTTTCCAAATCCATAGGCAGTTATAAAAGCTGCTGAAATAGTAAAAATCATTACATTAAATGATGAAAGTCCAACTTTATATACCTGTGTAAGGCTTAATCCTCCTCCTAGAGCAATAATTGACCACTGAAGTATCTTTTTAGATGAAAAAGTTAATCCTTGCTTCGTTGCTTTGGGTTTCCCCAAAATATTACCAATCAAAATTCCCAATACAATTCCGAATACCGGGCCTCCTATAATAGGTGCTAGTCTTCCAAGCAGTGTAGCAATTATTGCCAAAGCTGATGCAAAAAATAATCCTGGTGCTATTTCTTTAAATTTTCTCATATGTTACCTCCAGTAAGTACTTTTGATACATTTATCATAGTACTGTTATTATCAGAAAACAAATTCTGATTTGTTATGTATCTATAACTAAAAGTTATATGTATTTATGTTATAATAACATTGAGTAATCTAGTAGGGGGATGAAATTGATAGATCAAAAGCTAATTACCTTTTTAACCATATGCAAAACAAATAACTTCACTAAAGCTGCTGAATTGCTAAATCTAACACAGCCAGCTGTTACCAAGCACATTAAAGCTTTGGAGTATTATTATGGAACGTCCCTTTTTAATAGAAAAGGCAGGCTCACTGGTCTGACTGAAGAGGGAAAAATTCTATTTGAATATGCAAAAAGCATAGAAGTTCAAACTTCTCTAATGGAGAGGAAAATTAAAAACAGTTATGAAGTAAATAGGCGCTATAACATCGGTGCAACCTTAACCATTGGAGAATATGTCCTTCCATTTATACTTGGTAAATATAAGGTAGCCGTCCCCAATACCGATATTATTATGCAGATTCAAAATACAGAAGTCATAACTAAAAAGCTCCTAAACGGAGAAATCGACTTAGGCCTTGTAGAAGGACCTTTCGATAAAAGTAAATTTCATTATAAAATACTTAAAGGTGACGAACTTGTTTTTGTTGTTTCTCCTCAAAGTCAATTTTCTCAAAAGTCAGAAATTGAATTAGATGAAATATTAGAAAGTAAGTTAATCCTAAGGGAAGAAGGTTCTGGCACCAGAAGGGTACTGGAGGATAAGCTTGCAGATCTTAGTTTCAACTTTGAACAGCTGAAGCCTTATATGCAAATTGGCAGCATTGGAGCTATAAAATCCTTGGTCGAATTAAATCTTGGCTGTACTATTATATCTAAAGAAGCTGTACAAAGAGAAATTGAATCAGGTTCGTTAGTTACCGTACCTATAAAAGATATCAGAATTATAAGGGAGTTCAATTTTGTTTACATGGAAGAAAGTCCAAATGAATTTGTAGATAGCTTTATTGAGTTTTCTACAAATTGTACTACAATAAATCAGAATTGAATAATTCAACTTTATAGCTAGTTCCATCGTAACTGATTAGATTAAAGCATGCGTTTTTTATATTAGTTTCTCCAATATCAACTGTACCATTGGAAATTGTTTTAAGTATAGAGTTTATTACAGCCCCGTGGGATATCAAAAGGATATTTTTCCCTTCATATTCTTTTACAATTTGATTTAATCCAATAATAACCCGTTTCTTTAGACTTTTATCTTCTTCTTTTCCTGGTACAATGCCGTCAGGAAAACAAACCTTCCATTCCTCAAAGGTAAGTCCCGATGCACTTCCAAAATCCCTTTCAATAAAATGATTGTGAGTTTTGAAATTCTCTATTTTCAATTTCTCTACAATTATTTTTGCTGTTGCTTCAGCCCGTTTCAGAGGACTAGAAATAATAACATCCCAGTTTAATTTTATCAAGTGCCTAGTGATTTCAGTAGCTTGTATTTTTCCATTCTCATTGAGTTCGATATCCTCTCTACCTTGGCATCTTTTTTGAGCATTCCAATCAGTTTCACCATGTCTGATTAGGCATATTGTAGTTTTCAATAATATCAGTCCTTTCATCGATATAGAAATTTAGCAGGTCATAGGACCTGCTAAATTGGTTAGTCTTATTCAAAAAATATTTACTTTAGTGTTTCCCACAATTACAGCCACCTTCTCCATGATCGTGTTCATGTGAGTGATCATGCCCCGAACAACCTACATCATTAGATTTCAGGTTTCCATCTAAATAAGTACTGATTGCCTCATCAATATTACCATTCACTCCGGATATAATCTCTATATTATTTGATACAAGATTATCCCTTGCGCCTTGACCCATACCACCAGCTATGACAATATTTACACCATGTGATGCAAGAAATGCAGGAAGTAGTCCATGTTGGTTTCCCTCTGTATTTACAATAACCTTACTTTTAATCTTCGAATTTTCAATTTCTACTATTGTAAAATTCTCACACTTTCCAAAATGTGAAGATACATTTGTTTCTTCTGTTGGAATGGCAATTTTCATAATATTGTTCTCCTTTGCAATACTTAAATTCTTCTCAATATATGTGACAGCATCTGATAAGTAATCAGTCTTAACCTTCTCTATTTCACCATTATCGCAAAGTTCAGCGATAGACGGGTCAATCGGCATCTTTCCAAGTACTGAAATACCCAATTTCTCTGCAATTGCATGTATTTTGCTTTCACCGAAGAGTTTTATTTCAGTGCCACAATCAGGACATTTTAAATAGCTCATATTTTCAACAATGCCTAAAATAGGTATGTTCATTTCTTTTGCCATATTATAAGCTTTTTTTACTATCATTGAAACTAAGTCTTGTGGAGATGTTACAATAACAATACCATCTAAGGGTATGGATTGGAATACTGTAAGTGGAACATCACCAGTACCTGGTGGCATATCCAGAAACAAGTAATCAACCTCTCCCCATATAACATCAGTCCAGAATTGTTTTACCACTCCAGCTATCATTGGTCCTCTCCAAATAACCGGAGAATCATCTTTGTCAAGAAGCAGGTTAACTGACATCACACTGATATCGTTATGTGATTTTTGGGGAAACATACCCAATTCGCTTCCTTCAACTTTTTTATTAATTCCAAATACTTTTGGAATAGAAGGTCCGGTAATATCAGCATCCAAAATACCTACCTTATACCCCTTCCTGCTCATCATCACTGCTAACATCGATGTCACAAGAGACTTCCCTACTCCGCCTTTCCCACTTACAACACCAATTACCCTTTTAATAGAATTGAGTTCATGAGTTTTTTCGATAAAATCCTGTGGCTTGCTTCCACAACCTCCTGATGAACATGAACCACCGCAATCCCCACTACCACAATCTGTACTTTCACAACTACAACCATTATCATTCATTTCTTTTCACCTCATGTAATTTATTATAGTCTTATTTCTGGCAAGCTTCGCAATCCTCGCATTTTTCACAGCCCTTACGTTTACAATTACCATTATGTCTTCTACAGCAAGCTTTGCCTGCAGAAAGTTCATAATTCCCACCATCAATCCTAATGGTTTTACCATGGATAAGTGCATCTGCTGTTTTCTTCCTAGCGGCGTTGACAATACGTTGGAAGGTTCCCCTAGATACATTCATGCTCTCTGCAGCAATATCCTGTTCCATTTCCATATAATCTGAAAGTCTAAGCGCTTCAACTTCTTCAATGCCTAGAACAACTTCATCTTCGTTATGCAATTGAGGATGAAAACATAAATTTCCAGGTACAAAACCGACCATTCTACATTTTCTAGGCCTTGGCATTCCATCACCTACATTCAATATGTTTTGAGACATTAACCTCGAAGTAACACTCTTCATATATTATTATGTGCATATGCACATAATAATATTACACCTGTTTTAGAAATACGTCAATAATTCAATATCTTTTAACATAAAAAACAGCAATGAAATTAAATTCACTGCTGCTTTTTTACTCCTATATTGATTGGGTAGGATTAACATTCAGAATGTTGGCCATACCCTTTTTAATACTTACTATCTTCCATTTATCATTTGCTTTTTTCTTTGATACTCTTCTTCACTAATTTCTCCAGATGCTAATTTTTCGTTTAGTATATCAATAGCCCTTCTATCAACATAAGGTACGTTTGTTTTATTAAAATACTTTATCAAAAAAACTACAACAAGAACTATAAGAACAATACAAAATAGCATCATTGGCAACATCCACAATCCCCTGAATCCATACATCATAAAAACTCCTCCTTTTATTAATCTCAGCGAAATTACATTCATTCTTAGTAAACTAGTATAGGTTTATAATATAATCTTATTATGAAGAAAAAATGTAGAAAGTAAGTATAAGCAAATATTGAATTTTAGTGATACCTTAGCCTTGTTCACTAAAGATAAGCTTTTGTGTTTAGATAATAATATTATTTTGCTTAATTATTAGAACTATCCAATTTTTCCTTAACTTTGTCAAACTCATACCCCGAAACTGTTTTACTTATATCTTTCATCTTTGTTTCCGCAGGAACATTTTCAGGAATTTCGAACTTTTTATAAAACTCCTTTATATCTATTTTTGTGGCTTCAGCAGCCTCTTTAATCGTCATATAACCCTTAACCTCATCAAAAGTTACACTCTCTCCTACTTTCACCTGCTCAGGCAAAAGTTTATATACTCCTACTGCTTGAAAGGCAAAAATAGAGCCAAAAAACACTACCATTACCAAAGTAATTACCACAATAGGTTTCACAGATTTTTTACCTTCTTTACTCTCCAATGCACCCGCTTTGGGACAGTTCAGTACACAAGTTTGGCAATTAATGCACTCTGCGCTTTTAATTTCCTTGGCATGCTGTACATCTATATTCATTGGGCATACCTTGTTGCACTTACCACAACTAATGCAAGCATTTCCATTTCTTACTACCTTGAAAGGACTGATTTTACCAATAATTCCGTAAAGTGCTCCCATAGGACATATATATTTACAGAAAAATCTATCATAGAGAAGAGACCCTATTATGGTTATCCCAAGTATAATTAAGCCAACTGCTGATTCACCCCATACACTTACCAAGCCTTCAGGTAAATGTGCGTACGCTGACCAAGGATCATACGGTGCCATCCATAACCCTGCTGTTTTCCACGCATAAAATACAGTAACGACCAACATAGTATATTTCAAATATCTTAAAGGCTTGTCTATTTTTGACGGAACTATAAACTTTCTCTTAAAAATTCTCTGTCCAATCTTACCAAAGAATTCCTGAATAGCTCCAAAAGGACATATCAATCCACAGAAGCTTCTTCTGAAAAGGATTGCCACTACAAGCGTGATTACGAAAAGGATCATAGTTCCTGCAAAAATTTTGCTTATAAAGCTACCAGCAGTAAATACCTTATACAGGCTTTCAAGTCCCCCAAAAGGACATAAAGCATGAATTGATGGTGATTTCCCTCCGCCATTTGCCACATGTAGATATGTAGCTATTGTAACGAGTATTGTAAATAGTGCCACAAGTCCCCAGCGTAAATATTTTATCAACTTATTATTATTCAATTCTGACACCCCTTTATTTAAATGCAAATCTTATTTTCATGTCCAATTACTTAAATTTCTTAAATCTATTAAATTCTTCTGTTGATATTTCAACAATTCTAATTTTTTTTACCCTATTTTTGAGTGAAAAGCTGTAATACTAAATATAGGTTTACAGCTTTTCACCAATAAAACTACTGATTATATCCCATTCCACAGCCAGCGCCGTTACTTCCACCATTGCCTAATCCAGCTCCACGTCCCATCATGCCTTGACCTCTACCACGACCAGCACCTTGACCATTACCACACCCCATACCGTATTGCTTTCCGAGCTGCGCATTTCCGGTACCATCACAGGTTGCTTGGTTATTTTTAATTGCATTGTAAATATCATCAGCTTGCTGTTGTGTAATTTCCCCATCCTTTACTCTCTGATCTAGAACAGCTTTTCTTTGTTCTAGCATTTGCGCTTGAAACTCATCCAGTTTTCCAGCATCTTTTGCAATAGTTCCATAAGTCGTACCTGTTGCTCTTTCCTTATTTACATCTGTAACACTTTTTCCTGTTAATGCCGCAGCAATGTCTGCTGGAGTCTTAATATCTGCGGCATAAGCCATTCCTGCTGCTCCAATAACACATACTGATACTACCACTGCAACAATTTTTTTAATATTTTTCATTAAATCCACGCTCCTCTTTTTTATTTGGTTTGTTTGTAGTAACTTCATGATTCCATTGTAAGTAGTATTTGTGTCAAAACTTTGACAAAAGTTCGAAACAAATATGTCATTATACATGCCACAAATTTGTCACAAAGAGCTTTTCCAATCATGATATAATTAAGGAAGACTGGAGGGATTTAATTTGAACAAGTATATTCTCATTGCAGATGATAATGATGGAATTCTGGACATATTAAAGACATACGTTTTAAAAGAAGGCTTCACTCCTATACTCGCTCATGATGGAGTGGAGACAATGCATATTTTTGCACAATATTCCCCGCTTTTGCTATTGCTCGATGTCATGATGCCAAAAAAGGATGGTTTTGAGGTTTGCCGTGAAATTCGTAAAAGCTCCAATGTACCTATTATCATGATTACTGCTAAAAGTGAAGATGCAGACCGTATAATGGGACTTGATATTGGAGCAGATGATTACATTGTAAAACCCTTCAGTCCTGGTGAGGTAATGGCACGAATACGAGCTATATTAAGAAGACTAGACATTCCAGATGAAAAGAAGAAGGATATTATCCAACATACGGGGCTGGAAATAAACATTGCTGATTATGAAGTAAAAATTGGTGGACATCCTATTAATCTTACCAAAAAGGAAATAGAAATATTATGGCTGTTAGCCAGCAATCCAGGGAAAGTTTTCTCTCGTGATAACCTTTTAAATAGTGTATGGGGCTATGAATATTTTGGGGATGCTCGTACTGTAGACACTCATATCAAGCGTCTCAGAGCAAAAATTGATATAACTGAAACTTTAAGTTGGGATATAAAAACCATATGGGGAGTAGGATACAAATTTGAGGTTAAGAATGTTTAAAAAAAAGATTGCATTTAAGTTAACTTTAGGCTTTGTAGTAATCGTGCTAATATCAATGCTTGCTATAGGAATATTTTTTATTCAAATGTTTCGACAATACACCTTTGACAGCAGAGAAAAAACAATGTTGGAACAAGCACACAATATTTCTGAGGTCATAGCCGATAATACTCAAAGTAACGGTCGTATGATGGGCTTTGGAGGCTTTATGCGTTTTCTTGATACCCTCACTGAGTCCAAGGTATGGATTACTGACGGCAAGGGTAATCCTGCTGTAATATCTGGCATGGGTATGGGAATGGGCGGCATGGGGATGGGGCAAAACTTTAGTTCAGAGCCATTGCCAGCGGAGGCTAAAAAAGTAATTCAAGAAGTTCTTTCTGGTAAAGAATCTATCAGTGAAAGCTTCAGCAGTATATACAAAGAAACTACTTTAACTGTTGGAGTTCCAATTCTAGACTCTAACAAAAATGTAATTGGCTCTGTATTTTTACATGCTCCTATCACAGGAATAACTGCAACCCTTAATAAGGCTGTAAGCATTTTATCTATTAGTCTTCTTATAGCATTACTACTGGCTATAGCATTAGGCCTGTTCTATTCTCTTCTTTTTACTAGGCCATTAAAAGCTATGAATAATACTGCGATTGAAATGGCACATGGAAATTATTCTGCAAGAACAGGAGTTGACCGCAAGGACGAAATAGGTCAGCTTGGAAACTCTCTTGACCTACTAGCGTCAAAACTTGGCTACACTATAGATCAGCTTTTTCAGGAAAAGGGTAAGATGAGTGACATTATATCCAGTATCTCAGAAGGAATTGTAGCTTTTGATTTAGAATTAAATCCGCTAAACTATAATAATGCACTTTCGCATATAATTAATCGCTCTCTGCCCTACCAAAACGAATTAATAAAAAGAGACTTTATTGACTTAGAAATTGATGCTTCCCTTAAATTAGCTATTGAAGAAAAGAAATCTTTACAAGTTATCAAGGATTGTATGAATAAAAAACTCAAGTTTACATTATCACCCATTATAAATAATCAGGGCAATGTTACTGGAAGTGTTGCTCTGGTGCAGGACATCAGTGAAAGTGAACGTCTAGAACAATTACGAAAGGATTTTGTAGCAAATGTTTCTCATGAATTCAGAACGCCACTTACAGTAATTAAAGGTTCTCTGGAAGCTCTTGTAGATGGTACTATAAACAAACAGGATGACATTGAACGTTACCATCAGAGAATGCTATCAGAAACCCGTAGCTTAGAGAGACTTGTGGGTGACCTTTTGGAACTCTCACGCCTTCAATCAGGCAAAATCTCAATTAATAAGGAAAAAGTTCATATCCCAAGTCTTCTTTCAGATATCGTCAAAAGTCTTCAAACAATTGCTGACAAAAAGGAAATACAAATTGCATGTACCGTACCTAACGATGTACCACCTGTTATGGGCGATTATGACAGACTTAGACAATTATTTGTTATTATCATTGATAACGCCATAAAATATTCACCTGATAAGACAGTTGTTAATGTAAGTATAAATATCGGAAATACTCTTGAAGTATTCATTCAGGATCATGGATATGGTATATCAGAGGAAGAGCTCCCCTATGTTTGGGACCGTTTTTACAAAGCTGACAAGTCACGTAAAGGCGGTGGTACAGGGCTTGGACTTGCTATTGCTAAACACCTTGTCCAGTTGCATAGTGGCAATATATCCTTGCAAAGTATCGTCGGCAAGGGTACAACGGCAATTATACATCTCCCTATCGAAATTGAATAGACAAAACTTATTACGTTATAACAAATACTGTAGTCTTAGAATTCAAAAAAAGAGAATGCCAGTGCACTTTGCATTCTCTTTTTCAGACTCCATATATATTAGGCACTTATTAACCTATCAATTTTTGTTTGGTCAAAGCCTATGATTATATTTCCATTGATGTCTATTACTGGAACACCCCTTTGACCAGATTTCTGTACCATTTCGTTTGCTGCCTCCCTGTTTAGCGATACATCCAAGTCCTCAAAACGAACATTTTTTGATGTTAAGTATTTCTTTGCTACGGTGCACCAAGGACAGGTCGGTGTGGAATATACTTTGATTGACATAAATACTACCTCCTTTAGATAGTTGATTCTTAATTTAATTGTTCTAATTCACTAATTATTATATACCTCCTATGGGTATGTTGAAACAAAAAGTCATAATTGTTTGCAATATATTTTTATAAAACTTTACTAAAAATATTTACATTCTCAGGAATCCCGGATACTGTCAAAAACTATCTTTCTTCAAATAATATAAATCTGAAGGTATTATTGGATCAAGATGGTTCTGTGACTCAAACTTATGGTGTTTCAGGATTTCCTAACACATTTATTATTAATGAGGATGGCTCATTATATACTTTCATTTCAGGGGATACAGACAAGGAAACCTTACTGAAAATCCTTGATAAAATTAAAAAGGGAGAACGTGCCCAATAACAAAAGAGCTGGAATTTATCGAGGGCACTGAAAAGTTTTATTTTTCAGTGCCCTCGAACTTATCTCGCTCTTATTGTTAGTAATCTTCTTATATTAATCTGTAAACCTCATAAAGGTTTGCATAGTTTTTGTAAGTTCACCGAGCGCTTTTTCTCTGTCTTCAGATGAAACCACATTTTCAATACATATCAAAGAGTGCTTCTCAAGTATAAGGCCACCGACTTTATTAATTGCTGCACGTACTGCCGAAACCTGGGTCAATGTATCTACGCAATTTTTATCTTCATCTATCATTTTTTGAATGCCTCTAACTTGGCCTTCGATACGCCTAAGACGTTTCAAAATATCTTCCTTTGATTCAGAACTAATATTATCAGCGTTTCCCATGACAAACCTCCTTCAATACTCTATAGGGGTATGCCTAATTATACTTCATAAAAATTACAATTTCAATTGATTTTTTATGACTATATTTACAGCATCATTTATTCTTTTTACTATCCAAGCTATCAAAGAAAACCGCTAGATTTTTAGGTAATGCATACTCCTTCTTTTTAACTGTATCTGTTTTTTTGCCACCGTAAACTTCTTTAAGTATCGCATTAATAATCATTGCTTTAGGTGGTTCATTATATTCAATACCTTCATGTACCCAAACTCTACAGTCAACATCATCACCACATAGATCTCCACATTCCTTACAAGATGATTCTTTGACAACTAATTCAATGTCATTACCGTTTATCCGAATAGTTGGTGAGCTTAGAAATTGATATTTTATAGCCAAATCCTTTGAGATTACATTAATTTTATTCGCTACTATCTCAAAGCCTGCAGCCTTTAATACACTTGATACTTCTTTAATAGCTTCATCAAGATTGCATTCTGCCCCTTGGCATCTTTCACAAACACTTAAATCAAGATATAGAAAATCAATCAATAGCTGCTTTTGCTCCTGTTCTGAACCACAACATCCACTACCGCAAGAACAGCATCCTGTAGAATTATTACTCATCTATTTTTACCTCATATTTTCAAAAATTTTAACAATCTCCTTTGGTTTTAGAACCTTACCGAAGGAAACAACTTTTTCGTCAATTACTAATGCCGGAGTCGACATTACACCATACGCCATGATATCCATAATTTCTGTTACTTTAACAAGTTCTGCTTCTATACCCATTTCTTTTAGTGCAGTTTCAGTATTTTCCTTCAGAGTAACACAATTTCTACATCCAGAACCTAAAATTTTAATTATCATAACAAACTCTCCTCGAAAAATTATTTTTACTTTGAAAAAGTATAAGTGCAACTTTGGCTTACACTTTGGGATAGTATAACTGTAACTAAGCTTCTACCAGCGCCACAGGCTTGGTACGAGCTAAGTTTTCTTTACACTTTACAAACAACAAGCACAACTTGGCTTCCGCCTGCGCTATTAACTTACACTTTGGGAAAGTATAAGTGCAACTAGGCCTCTGCCTTCTCCGTTGGCTCGGCACAGGCCAAGTTTTCTTTAGAAACCTAAATAAAACATATAAAAGGCTATTAGCATAATAAGTATGCCCATTATAATTCTAAGTACTTTACTTGCTTTACCATATTTCTCACTTGACGACAATTTATGAACAAAACCCACTGATGTCCCTGCAATCATCACTAAAAAGCTATGCCCCAAAGAATACAGAAGCAAAAGCAATATTCCCCAAAACAGGCTTCCTCCCTTTGCCACAATAGCAAGTAACACAACTAAAACGGGCGTTGCACATGGAGATGAGAAAAGTCCACCTAAGACTCCAGCAAAAAACGCACCTACAAAACCACTCTTAGTATTTTTACTAATAGCATAGGAAGCTGGGATAAAGTTAAATATCTCCCATGTCTGAAGAGCCATTAAAAGCATAAGTATACCAAGAAGTATGTACCACCAGGAACCCGTTCCTTGCATAAGTTTCCCAAGAAGGGATGCAGCTGAACCTAATACGGTAAATGTAGCAGCCATCCCTAATGAAAACACAACGGATAGCCAAAAAGCTCTTTTGGTATCCTTTTGCCCTGTACCTCCAACATATCCTATTACAAGCGGCACGCTTGTGAGTGCACAGGGAGTAACAGAAGTAAGTATACCTGCAATTAATGCCAAAAGCGGAGCTAGCCATATGTTTGTTGATATAGCAGATGATAGGACTTCAAGCAATTGGTTGATAACAATATTCATTATTTCAACCCCATCTCTTTCAGGACACTTAAGATCTGTTCTTTAGTCATTCCACCTTCATGAGCCGTAAAAACATGTTCCTTTGTATCCTTCGAGGAATAAAGTTTCATCTGCATAGCTTCAGGATCTTTTGGGGTGTAAGGCTTACCATTTGCATCAATATAAATCTGTGTTGGTATCAAATTTATAGGATAACCTTGAGCCAACTCCTGATACTTCCATACATCTACAAATCTTATGATCGCTTTTCCTTGTAGCTCTGTATTTAATTCTTGTAATACTGGAGCCATTTCTTTGCATGGAATACAAGAGTCAGCTCCAAAGTCAATAATAATTGGTAATCCATATGACTTTAACTTTTCAAGGTCAATTTTTTCTGTCACATGTAATGCAAAGTCAGCGTTATTAACACCTAATGCTACGGTATCTTTTCTGAAATTTTTTACAACCCAGATACCAGCAATAACACAAATAAGTAGAATAGGTATGATAATTTTAACTGCCATACCTTTGTTAGACTTTTTAGTGTCATCTTCACTCATTAACAACATCCTCCACTTTCATTCCTGCATGAACAGCCACAATTCTCACTTTTCTGATTTTGATCACCTACATATAGAATGGCTTCTGACGGACAAAGGTTTCCGCATCCATGACATCCCTGGATACAGTTCTCTGGCATAACAACGACTGGGACAGGTGCTTTTTTTAGATCATATACCCCATGTGTGCATTTGTTTGTGCAAGCACCACACTCAACACATTTTTCATAGTCAATTACAGGATACCAAGTTTTTGACATACAATTAACCTCCTTATTTTATATTTATTATTTATTAATTAACTCCGCATTTTCATATATTTCTTTAATTTCCTTCTTAGATACCAATTTCGATAAAACATATGCTATTATAATTATTCCAGGAATATCTACAAGGAGCCTTGTAAAAGCAAATTTAACCCCAAGAGATGTTATTTCAAAAAGGAACATTGGTATCTTGGTCGTCGACCAGGCTCCAATGAAAATGAGTATATTGCTGAATTTCACACCCTTTTTCATAAATACTGCCGCTACTGGGAACGCTCCATAAAGCGGTCCTGCTGCCGCCGAACCAAGAAGTATAGATAATACTATGCCTTTTATGCCTGAATCATCACCCATATATCTTATCATTGTTTCTTTTGGTACCCACACATCAAGAAGACCAAGCATAATAAAAATCGGAGGAATTACGAGCAGCATTTCTTTGAAAGAATATGCAGCTATGTTTAGAGCTTTAAATCCTAACTGATTATTAACAATAATAAGAACAATTAGCATTACTGCTACAATTAAAAATGCTCTATACCTTTTTAGAATAGCTTTCATATTCCACCCACCACCAATCCAATGATATATGCTACAATAAACGAAAAAATAAACGCTAGAACATTTCTTAAAATGGTGAGCTTTCTGCCAAAATACTTTATTTCAACAGGCATTGTTACAATACCAACCATCATGAGAGTGGAAACAAAAGCACCTATCTGCATATAACCTGCTCCACTTTTTAAAAGCATTGCAGCAGTGGGAAATGCTACAAACCCGGGTATTAATGTAACCGCACCTACAATAGCCGCAAACATTACCCCCAGCCAACCTGAGCTAGAACCAATAATTTTACCGATTACTTCAGGATTTAAAACCGCAAGTAATACTCCCACTAACAAAATAACAACCAAGAATTCAGGTAGAATGTTTTCAAATGCCTTCCAAGCCTTTTTAAGTGACATTTTAGTTTTATTCATATCTTTGATTAAAGATATGACAAGCAGAACTATAGTAACACCATATAATATATACGTACTCAAATTTATCCCCCTCACATCAAAAGATAACCAAAGGCATTAAATAAGTAACCGATTATTAAAATACCTACAGTAACAACGCCAACAAATATCGCTAAAAGCTTTGTCTTAACAACTTTCTTTAACATAATTATAGATGGAAGTGAAAGTGCCGTTACTGCCATCATGAAGGACAATGCAGTTCCAATTCCTACCCCCTTTAAAACCAAGGCTTCAGCTATTGGTAGTGTTCCGAAAATATCAGCGTACATAGGCACACCAACGATTGTTGCTAATAAAACAGAATACCATTTATCTTGGCCAAGCACTGCCGTTATAACGGGCTCTGGAATCCAGTTGTGAATAGCAGCACCTATTCCTACACCTATAAGAATATACAGCCAAACTTTTTTTATTATGTCTAGCACTTGATTAGTAGCAAAATCTATTCTGTCACGAGTAGTCAGCTCTTCTTGTTCAGTTTCAAGCATCTTATTGCTATAAACAAACGGCTCTACATACTTTTCAAGTTTTAATTTGCTAATGATAGTTCCACCAGTAACCGCTAGTATAATACCCACAACAACATAAGCTATTGCAACTTTCCAGTTAAATATACTCGCAAGTAGAATAACTGATGCCAAATCTACAAGCGGTGAAGATATTAAAAATGAAAATGTTACGCCAATTGGTAGCCCTGCACTTGTAAAACCTATAAACAAAGGAATAGATGAGCAGGAGCAAAAGGGTGTAACAGTTCCAAGCAAAGCACCTAATATATTTGCCGTAATCCCTTTGAAGCCACCTAGAATTTTTTTGGTTCTCTCTGGTGGAAAGTAACTTTGTATATATGAAATTATAAATATTAATACAGAAAGCAGAATGAATATTTTTACTACATCATATATAAAGAATTGAATACTGCCCCCTAGCCTACTATGTATATCTAGTCCAAAAACATTTTTTACGAGCAATGTCACTAAACTACTAAGCCATTCCATTTTTAACAATTGATTATTTAGCCATTCAAAAATAAACAATATACCATCTCCATTTTTTCAATTAAGTAAATACTCACTTTCCCATAGATTGAACATTTTGCTGAAAACTACTCTTCACAATTAGAGTACTTATTGTAATCAACAGAAGTCCTATACCGTAGATTGTAAACAATCTATCAAAGCTGGATGCAGCAACGATTTTACCACCAATAGCAGTCCCGATTCCTCCTCCACCCATAAAACAGAAGGCAACTAATGACATAGCTATACCTCTTGCTTTAGCTGCAAACTCTGTAGCAATGGTCAAAAATGTCGAATGAGCCATCATAAAACCAAACCCCAGTAATCCAACTGCAATTACTACTACAGGTAGAAAACTTCCCATTACAACCAGTAATGTATCAGCTATAAAAGCAAAACTTAGTCCGATGACAACAGTTTTCTTGCGGCCTATCTTTAAAACAATATTTCCAGACTTTCTTCCTGCAATAAGAGCCATAATACCAAAAGCAGTCATTACTATTCCTATAGCAAAATTATTTAAATCAAATACCTTTTTAATAAATCCTCCAAGGAATGAAAAAGATCCTATTAGGAAAATACCTTCAAAAACAACCAACACATAAATAATCACACTCGAAGAATTCTTCAATATATTTATATATGGCATCAAAGCCTTACTTTCCTTATTTTTGGTTGATGGTATCTTTCTGCCTATTGTAAACAGCAATATAGAAGAAATAACAGCAAGCCCTGCATAAACACCAAATACTCCTCGCCAATTTAAAAAATATGCGATAGAACCGCCTATTGCCATACTAAGACCTTGCCCTAAAAAAGACATTCCCATAAATGAACCTATAGCTGACTGTCTCTCCTCCATCGGAAACAAATCACCGATGAGTGCCAATGAAACTGGCATGATAGCTGCTGCAAACATTCCTGTTAACGCCCTGTACGCTGCCAAAGTAGGAATTTCATAAGCAAAAGCACAGAGTGCAGTGGCTATTGTAAACATGGAAATTGAAAATGTTATAACCTGCCTCTTACCGAAGCGTTCTGCAAGATACCCATACAGTAACTGAAACAGTCCAAAAGGTAGCATATATGCAGTAATTACTATTGAAGCTGATGCAACATCCACATTCAGGTTCTGTGCTATAGACGGCAAGATAGGCGAAACTACCCAATTGTCTGCCATTGCGACAAATCCTGCAAAACCTAATATCAGAATTATTTTTTTCTTATCCATAAAGCTCTATCTCCTTTAATACCAGTAACCCCTTTGAATCCTGAGAATCCTTTTTTATTTTGTTAATGAGGTTTTTGTTTCTTCAATCTGACGAAGTATAATTGCTTCTGCAAAATCAATCATATCGTAAACCTCAGTGTTTTTAATCGAGTATATAACCTTTGATCCATCTTTCTTACTTTCAACAATACCCTGGTTCTTTAATATTGTAAGATGTTGAGAAGTGTTTGATTGCTCAGAATCAAGATTAGGAAGAATATCGCAAACGCACATCTCACCATCCCTTAAAAGTTTCACAATTTGAATTCTTGTAGGATGGGCCATAGCCTTAAATACGTTTGAAATAAGTTGGTTACCCATATTTGACATTTTATCACCTCATATTTTTGTTATATTAGAAATTTCTAATATATTAATACTAGTATATGATATGCTTTTATTGTTGTCAATTATTTAGTTAGCAAAAATTGGAATAAATTTACTGCATCCTCTTTTAAGAATTGTAGTATGAAGCTAGATAGAGATTCTCCCTCAAAAGGGTTAATCAAAATAGTAAATCGTTGTTTAATAAAGAACCCCAAATTAATACTGTCATAATAAATTTTTAACAGTATTAATTTGGGGTTCAATAGCCAACTTAATTATATCTACTTATTGTTAATGGACAATTTCAATTTTAAATTACCTTCTTCTATTTGCACCAGTAGAGCCCTGGGTTTTTCAAGACACATGATATCAAGACTATGCAGAGCCCTAGTGATGGCGACATAGAGAAGCTCTAGGCCTAGTTCTTCCAACAAATCTCTATTTAGTTTATTGTACAGAGCAGCAAATAAACATCCTCAGCATTTAGCTAATTGAATTTTCCTTTACCTATCCCCCAGCTTCTCCCTCAACCCCATAGTCTTAACCTTGTCCACAGCCTCCTTGCTGCTCCGAACCCCTAGCTTCCTCAATATCTTCTTCACCTGAGTTTTAACCGTATTTTGTGATTTATACATTTCTGTCTCAATCATATTTTTGGTATAGCCCTGTTCCAGTAGATCGAAGACCTCTTTTTCCGCATTAGTCAAATCCTTTAGCTGAGCTTGCTTTTGATATTCAGAGAACTTTTTGAGAACCACCTCAATTGGAGAGTCATTTTTATAGGATGTTCTTATAGCAGTTGGAATATCTCTATACTTTTCTTTAGAAATATAATTCACAGCACCAGCAGTAAAAGAGTCCAGTACTATCTCATCCTCCTTCAATGAAGTGAGTATAATTATTTTTGCACTTGAAAATTGTAGTATCTCCACAGTTGCTAATATACCATCGCACATATTCTCATTAAGATTAATATCCATTAAAATTACATCAAATTGTACCACCTTCGCTAGTTCAATAGCGGTGGACTTAGTTGTAGCTGTACCTACAATCAGCATATCTTGCTGGTGACTTATAAACGTTGTCATAGCCTTCAAGAAATTTATGTCATCCTCAACAATTATCACTCTTATCTTGTCCATTTATGCCACCCCTGAGATGTCTATTAGTTTTGTCTTTAGAATTTTCTTTGCTGGAAAGCTTAGTAACACTTTTGTCCCTACCCCTATTTCGCTCTCAACATCTAAAGAACCACCATGCTGTTGCATTACACCATAGCAGTACGTAAGCCCGAGTCCAAAGTTATTGGTACGGTGCTTTGTTGAAAATAAAGGTTCAATAATGTGCGAAAGATTTTCGTTAGAAATACCAGGCCCATTGTCGGCAATTGATAGTATGAGCTTTTTATTCTTTTGAACAAGGTCAATAGTAATTGTACCTTCTGTGCCCAATGCCTCAATAGCATTACTCAGAATATTACCCAGCGTTTCAAGTAAATGAATGCCATCACACTGTAGCATGCACTCAGATTCGAATTTTCTAACAATTTTAATGCTTTTACCTGTGATAAAAGGCGTAACCAATTTAATAGCCCCATCAATAATTTTATTTAATTCATATGGCTTTTCATCCAAAACTATATCTCTGACCTGACTTTGAATTTTGTTAACCATTATTTTTAGGTAATTAGTAGATTCATTAACTATTTCTATGCTTTCATTAATCTCTGGTAACGGATTGTTTTCACTACTTGCTGTAATGCATTGAATATTATCCATGCACATTGATATCTTCATTACTTCATTCTTTATAGTGTGGTTTAAAAGCGAAGTTCCTGATGTTACTGCTTTCATGGATTTATCAACATAATGCTTTTCAAATGCAAGCTTGACTCCTAATGCTCCCTTACTAATTCCAAAGAAAATGAATGCACAAAACTGCAGAAATATTACCACTGCATTGTATTTATAAACTTGATTGATATTAAAAGCTGGAAGCAAATAATTTGTAATCAATGCCATAAATGTTCCTGGCATCACTATAATGCAAGTCATCAGCTTTTGCTGCCTTGCTGCTGTTTGCTTTGTTTTAAAAAATGCATATACCATCAGTCCATTGGCCAAAAGAACATAAAGAGCAACCCAAATGAATGTTGGAATCGGAGGTGTCTTGAAGGATGGATAAACTGGCACAAAGACATACATTATACAAGTCGGAATCAGTAGAATTGAAATAACTTTTAATCTTATTCTAATCCAATTATCCTTAAACAAATTTGAAGAAACTATACCATAAATTAGCAACGCTGTTGGAGCTAAATAATAACCAAACGAGGCAAATAATCCGCTTATGAAATTAAGTATTACCATAATGAGTGAGTCGGGGAAAAAGTAGACACTCAAGTATGGCATAATGTTTTTAAAGATAACTACCGAGAACCCTCCCAGAGCCGAAAACAAGCAAACACAAGCCAGAAAACGTGTTGATTCAGTTTTCCGGTCTGCCACTATCAGTATAATTGCTATAATACTTAGGGATATGAATAGAACTAACATGTAAAACTCCTCTATGCCAACAGACAAGGTCTTCTTTTAGTTTACATAATACCATGTATTGAGGTAGTTTTTTAGAGGGAATTATTAGTATTGAGTGCTTGATATTGATAAGTTTAGGTAATAAAGGTTATAATTCATATACGTGCTGAAATTAATTATATTTGAGCATTTTTAATTAGGAGGCTTGCTTACTTGAATAAATATTTTTCTGAGCTGATCGATAATTATTCATTATATGATTTACACAAAAGAAGAAGCACTCACTCACATTTTTATAATGGAGTTGTTTCTGTACCAAAAATTGAAGATAATGATGCCTTTTATGCATTACCTGCTGTCCCAAATATGAAATTTTCACAGCAATCCAATATTAATAACTATTCCAAAGGAATTTACAAGTATGAAAGTCAGGTCAAAAATAATCAGAACAGCAATAACTATTCAACGGGTACTTATTATATTAATAATACATCAAAGGCTGGTACAAGTGTAATATTGGTCCATGGCTGGAGAATGGATTCTGTAGATAGAATTGATAAGATTTTTTTGAAACCCTTTATGCAAAGTGGTTTTGACATATACCATTTTACTCTGCCTCACCATTTTGATAGAGCAACTGCTGAGTCTCTTTATAATGGTGAATTGATGGTCAGTGCTAATGTTGATAGGACCTTGCTTTCTATACAGCAAGCAGTATTTGATCTAAGAGCATTAATTATATTTTTAAAGGAAAAGAATCAAAAAATTATTTTAATAGGAGTCAGTTTGGGCGGATTCTTTACAAACTTGGTAGCTACATTAGAAACTAGAATTGACATTTTAATTTCTGTAATGTATGCCAATAGCATGGCTTTCTCTGTTTTTAATTCTTCCCCGGGCAAGTTCATCAAGAAGGATTTTGAGGAGCATGGCTTAACCTATGATGATGTAAAAAAATATTGGTCTATCACAGAACCCAGCAATTTCAAACCTGCTATTCAAAAGGAAAATATCCTTTTGATTAGTGGAATGTATGATCAGTATGTGCTTAATGAGGATACGGATTTATTGTGGGAAGCCTGGGGTAGGCCAAAAAGGCTAATTTATCCCTGTGGACATGCTGGGATTGTGCTTTGTAGGGGTATGATTCGTAGGGATGTGATGGGGTTTTTGGGGGAAGAATAGCCTTTTTATATCCCCCTCGACTCGACAGTCTAACAACTATGATTTTGATACAATTAAACATTAATTAATACTGCTGAATTGAGTGAATAACGCTAAAAGTATGGATTTCCGCTAAAAAATGCACACCCTGTATTAACTACCTCACTGCCGTAACCTATAGGAGCATTGCGATTTAAACAGTTCAAATCCTCCCACTAAACCCGCATCATCAAGTAGCTTTTTAACATCTTTATCGGTTAAATCACAATTACATCCTAATCCTATTACTTTTAAAGCCTTATCCCCATTACCCTTTGTCCAAGGTAAGCAATAGTGTTTAAATGGCTTTTCAATGGGTCCAGTTATGTTTAGTGAGCCTACTCTGAAGTCATGAGTATCATTTGGGTAATACACAATTCTGCTTTCATACTCACCATAAAAAGTAGGATTTTTAATAAAAGCGGAATAGTGCTTAAAGGTTGGGCGAATACCCATTATCCATGCTGTTAAATTATATTCTTTTATTGCCTCATAACAGATTTTATAGAACCCATCTTCAAGCTCTTTTGTGTGGTAAAGAACTGCACCGTATCCAATTGCTTGTTCTATATTAATACTGGGATGTGGCATTTGATTCTTCATTTCAGAAAACCAATCTACATCAATCCCTAATACGACGCCCCTAGTTTTATCTCCATACTCTTGCCATTGCTGTAATACATCTCTATTCAAACAGAAACAGCACCCATATGGTTGATCAATCATAATCTCTATTTTATATTGATTGTCAAGAATTTCAATCTCTTGCTTTACTATATCAGTATCTAAATCACTTTCCAATAGTCTTTGTTTTATAGATTTCCATAAGTTATTGAATGTTCGAGTTACTTCCTGGGTGTCATTTGATTTTGTTAAGTCTGAAAGCCATAATACTTTGCTCTCTATAATTTTTTTGAATTTATCAACACTACAAAAATGATATAATATCATAATAACTCCTTATTTGTTATGAATCAGGGTTCATAATGCCAGTCAGGGGTCATTGCCCATAAAGCTTCTTTAATCCCTGCACAACCATAAATCTCATACTTTTCTTTAAACTCTGTAAGATTCATGTATGCATGGCGTTTATATTGATCTCCATCTTTTTTGAACACTCCATATCTGAGTCCATCGGTTACAATCAATCGGTTACACCGTTCTTTATTCTTTGAATAATCCTCCGCTTGAGAAAAAGCAGTTAAACAAGAATTGCCTTTCCTTTTTGCCTCAACCACCGCAATAAGATTACCATCTTCTCTTGGTAATTTGTCAAACAACGCAATATCCACTCTATTCCACTCAATCGCCATCTTCTGAGGTGTCCACCCAAGAGCACGTAATAATGGAATTATCAGATATGCTTCTGTTTCAAACTCTGATGGGGCAGGAGTTCTTTTATACCACTTTGCTATCATATGTAAGTCAGCTATAACATCAACGAGCGTTTTTATTGAGTTCCCTGCCACACCTTTTTCATATAGGTAATCCGAAATGGCTTCTATCGTAGTCTCTTCATCGTACTCTTTGGGTAACGTTGCTGAGATAAAATTTTTTCCCAAGTCGAGACTTAAACTGTCAATCCATTTTATTACTTCTTGAGAATCAAGCCGTTGTGTCGTATCTCCTTGTTTCAAGGTATATACTGGGAATGTTTTTGTTTTAACATTACCTTCAGCTTTCCATAGCCAATAAACACTACGGTAATGTTGCATATCCCATCCGTCAACATCAGAGAAAATATTGTTCCATTCATATTTACCAATTATAATGCCCACCCCGTGTATTTCTTTTGTGCCAACGCGAAGTGCAACAATATCCCCATCTTTCATTTCAAAACAAAATCTACGTAGGTCTGTAATTTTTTTTGGAGTGATACCATCTGCAATCATTTTCTTCTCAACATCATCCGTTAGCTGTCCCGCATATCCTGGTCCATTCAAAATCACCCCATATTTAAAGCAGATATCGCAGTAAATTCTATCTCCATCGCCACCGCCTTGTTGCCAAAAGATTCTATCTTTTATCTTCATATTGATCTCCCAATTAATATTTTAGTAGGAATGAATCAATAACTCTTGGGGTTACCGATATTCCATATTGGTCTTTTACATATTCTTGGAATGTAAATAACCTAACAACAAGTTCTATGTATTCTCTATCTCCGTATAGTGCAATGGAGTCCCTAAGTGTCCTGTTGAGTAAAATGTAATCTTTTGCTCCTTGAATAGCTCTACTATCATAGATAAAAAATATATTGGGTACATGAAAATGTAGATATTTAGATGCAAGAGAACGCTTATTAAGCCCAGAAATGTTAGAAAAAACATTTGTAAGATACAAATGAGTATCTACTATTTCTATTAGATTATCTTCAGTTATAACATTGTACTGTTTTAATTTTTGGATACGTCTATCTAACTCTTCACCAATATCCAGCATTTTAGGTGCTACAACATTATAATAGAAATTATCTCCTGCATCTATTTCGTTAACATTTTTGCGTCTTTCAATAGCTGCCGTATATGATCTACCTATAATCCATAATTTCCCTACAATAATCTCTGCATTATTATGTTTAGGATTCTTATAACACATATCATACAATACATTATTACCAAAGCTCCATGCATTTCCTGAAATACATTTTTCAATGTCTTGGATTATTATATCTTTCTTAATAAGCAATTTTTACAACTCTAAATTTCTTTAAATTAATATCCTTATTGCCAATAAAATAAAATAGAGCGATATTATTCACAGAAATACATATTAAGACTTTTGATTAATTTTAAACTTCAAGTATGTCTAAATATCTATCTGCAATAAATGAGTTTTGGCGAAGTTTTTTGAATATTTCTCGTTCAGTCCACCAGTCAACATCTCGCTTTTCTTTCAGCTTACACAAATGGTCAATTACCCTTCTGTATTTAGCTGGACAAACAAAATGATACATAATTAGCGATACGTTATGTGATTTGTGAATATACTCACTCAAACCACGTTCCTCCGTTTTTTATACCATTTTATCACATCTACATCCTTTAATCATTTTTCAAGAAGTTCTCTGTAGTAAAGCTGATTTGTCAGCGCAGCAGAGCTGCGGGGAATTAAACCCGCCCTCATTAAATCCTGCCTTAATTCCCCACTAAGAGTTAAGACGGTATTGGATGCAGGTCATCTCTCATGCCAATGCTGACTGACATCGTCGATATTCCAAGATAATAAGCTGCTATTTTGCATGTGATTTGGGGAATTTTCGTATATCTTCATCTGAGTATTTTGGCATAATCATTTCGTTCTGTGTCTTGATTACCATTTTACGATTATTGTTACTTCTAATAAAAAGACCAAATGTCTCTGAAGATATGGCTCTACCTCAGCACCAAGCAATTGTAAAGCTTTATTCAGACTATCAAGACATTCTTCATGTTCATCATACGTTTTTAGAATTTCTATTGATGTATTTGTTTCCCATCTAGGTTCCTTACTACTAATTATCTCCGCAATAATTTCTGCCAGAACTCCTACAGAAAGTTAGCCACTTGGATGCCCATGTGTGATGGCATCACATTCAACAGCAACTCTGAATGCCCCAATATTATTCTATAAAACATCTTAACTTCTTACTTCTGATTGGGTGACGTAGTTTTCTTAACGCTTTAGCTTCAATTTGCCTAATTCTCTCTCTTGTAAGCCCAAACTTATCACCAATTTGTTCAAGTGTATACACTTCCCCATCTATAAAACCAAAGCGTTGTAATAGTACAGTTTCTTCACGAGGTTTAATAGTTTTAAGCATTTCGGCAACTTTCTCTTTAGCTTCATCTTTGCTATATTCCTCAACCATTTGACTCTCAAACAAACCATTATCACTCGAATCAGATTCACCTAATTCCAAAATACTATCCCAAATAATATTATTATGGAAATATTGAATATACTCTGCTGCCTCTTTTTGATTGCAATTAAGTTTTCCCGTAACCTCATTAATCAGTTGTGGGCAAATCTGATTTGCTTCACAGTAATTGCAATAATGTTGTTCTATAATATCATATATGCTGAATAACTTATCTTTCACATGAACAGGAACATATACTAACGGATTTAATGCTGGAGCATCTCGAATAATTTTTTGTCTTATCCACCAAGGAGCATAAGTTGAGAAATTATCTTGTTTACTCATTTCATACTTATCCAAAGCTATTACCAATCCTACGCAACCTTCTTGAATAGTCTCAGCTAATGGCATCTGGTATTTTTGATGATGCCATAGAGCAATCCTAATTACCGTTCGCAAATACATTTCAATAACTCTTTGCTTCGCAAATTGGTTATTACTTTTTGCTTGAGGAATTAGATTTTGCCATTCTCTATGTTGCGGCGGTTTAATCAGTCGTATTTCATCAATAAACGGTGCTAAATTCTCATCAATTTTAACAACCTCATCAAACAGCTTGTCATAATCTGTTTGACTTCGGTCATAGCCGTCTTCATCCTCGTCGGATTCATTACTTGATTCATTATTAATAATTACACCCATTGCAAGAAGATGTCCACAAATATAATCTACTTCTTCCAAAGACAGCTTGTTCTCAATAATTTTTTCCAAGACTGAATTCTCGGTGACATACCCTCTATCATGGTAGGTGATATATAGATTTTCAATTATTTTTTGATGTATATTTGTGATCCCCATAGTACTAGCTTCTAGCCAAACGGCACAAATCTAAGATGCTATCAGTGCTTATTGCTTGATTATACCTTTCATCAAACTCCTCCATAAAATCGTAAAGGTTTTTGAGGTAATCATCTGCATTTTTGGCTGATTCAATAAGTTTTTCATATAGCACATCAACACCACCACGCACATAGTGCTCGTAAAGCTGTTCATCTTCTTGAGCCTTTTGACTGCCATAGTAGCGAAATGCTTTATTAACTCTCTCATCAAAATTAGACTCGTTGTCTTTATCTAATAGTATGATTAAACGATAATTAAATTTGAGATTAGGCTGCTCACGCATTAAAATATCCGGGAATATTTTAGTGGTTTCTGTCCCTTTATCTAAATCGGATTTGCGTCTATAAAGAAAGCCAATAATAGGAGCAACCATATATACATCAAGATTTCTAGCAAATAACTTGTTTTTGTTCTTATCAAATTCTGCTGTCAATTTATTAACTTTTTCAGCATGTGTTCCTCTGAAAGAATACTCTTTATCAAACATTGTAATCACCTCTCTATCAAATATGTTTCAAACTCATTTTTCTTATCAAATAAATACCTTAAACCAACTTTTTCACCCATATAGGTTTCAGCAAGTTCTCCATCTGTGTCTTTAATAAAAATAATTACTTGTTCAGCAACATTTGGTAAAGCATCACAAACAGTCTTTATTCTGGTCTTATCAAAAGCAGAAAGTGGGGCATCCATAACAAGCGGATACGGTTCAGAAACCAACATTTCATTTTCAGGATTTCTGCTTTGACGTGCCATCTTTATAACACCTGAAATAAAAGCAAAAATAACTGATATGCTCTGAGCTGTTGATGTTTCAACATCCTCGTTGAAGCCATCAAAGTCATTAACAACAATTTGGATATTATATTTCTCATCTATACAAAGCGAAAATCCACCATTATAAATACTCTTAAAAATCTCATTTACATTTTTCTCAAGTTCTTCTCTTGTTTGAGCCTCTTTGTCCTTGTAAAGAGTATCTAAAACACCGTACATATATTCAGCATATGCCTTATAAATTTCAATTTTTCTGTTATTATCATCTTTAAGTGTCAATTCATTTCTTTCGGTCGCCCGACGTTCTCTCGATGTTTCATAACTTCCCTTTTGACAATTTAAAGTATCTCTTTCATCTCGGAGCTGTCTTACAGCTTTTTCATACTTCATTAAATCCTTTTGAAGCTCTCCGATTTTCTCCATGCCTTGAAGCTTATCTTCTATCAACTTTATTTCATTCTCTACTTCAGCATAAGATGTTTCAAAATCTCGTATCATTGAATATTTATCAGTAATATCATCAAATAAGCAGTCTGAGCCTTTACTTTTAAGCTCACATTCTCTTACAAATTGACCTATTAAAGTCCCAATAGATTGAGGTGGGATAAACTCTAGAACTTTATTCAACTCTTTGTATTCATCATTTCCTATCTCTATTTTATTACCACATATACAAATTCCACGCTTAATCAGAAAATCTATGGTTCTCGCATGAATATCTGGTATACCCTTGTCCAGCTTATCTTCTTCTGATAATTGCTGTAATGAATCTTTCATAAGCTTTTTAGTAAAATAAGCAGAAGCATTATTGTTAAATGTTTTAAGCAGTGCCGAAGTATTTGATGCTTTTGACTGTACTAACCCTTGTAGTTTTTGCCGAAGTCGTTCCTTCTGTATTGACAGTCTTTCACTATCTTCGTTAGCTTTAATTTTTTCACCTAATTCACCACATTTTTCTTCAGCGATACCTTCTTCATTGCTAATTTCTTCTAATCGTTTTTCGATTTTAGTAATTTTCTCATCATAATCTTCAATTTCTTTTGTATATTGAGCAATTTTGCTATCACTTTTAGAATCATAACTTTCATCATAACTACGTATAACTGACAATTTAGGAGAACGTCCCTTTATATGGTCTAATGCCGCGGTAAATGCACTCAACCCAAGAAGGCCTCTAACTGCTTGTGCAAATTCTTGACTTTTACCTTTACGAATTTCTTTACTCATATTTCCAATACGTTCACCATCGAAAAAGAAATATTTAGCCAACTCTTTCGGCAAAATTTCCTTCATTCGTATATCTGTTTCCAAATCCTTTACGAACTCACGTTGCCCATCCTTATTCTTATAAGCAATTTTAAAAGTCGTTTGACTAGCGCGCTTCAAAGTTCCTGTTCCATCCTTTGAATAACGTTGTTCACGAATAATAGAGTACTCTATACCATTATGTACAAGTCCAAGATCAACTCTAACAGTTTCTTCAGCATTTGCAAGCATTGTTTGAGCAGTAGCCTTGCAAAGCATAGATTTATCGTCAAAATCAGTATCTGAATAAAGACACCAGGTAAATGCCTGTGCCAAAGTAGTTTTGCCCGAACCGTTTTCTCCCATGATTACAGTTACATTTTTTGTACTATCAGTGGCAAATTCGATTGTTTGCTCTCCTTTAAATTGTCGGAAGTCTTTCAGCTTTAAAGTTTTCAGTAGCATTGCACTTCCTCCTCAATCATTTTCTTTATCATTTTTACCATTTCGCCATCATTATACTGTTTTGTTTTAATATTCTTTTTTTCTCGCATTATCAATTTGGTTAGCATTTTTTGTGCTTTGTCAGTATCAATTTCAATACCATTGATAATAGTTGGATTAATATTGTCCATAATCGAAATTCTCCTCAAAAGTAATAATGTTGTCATTAATAGAAATAAATGCTTTACTGTATACCGGTTTTGGTTAATTTGATATTTTATATTTTTCCGTACATTATTCCTTTTTTATTTTTTTAATTAAAAGGTAATTTATATACTACTTCATGTACAAGTTCTTTAGCCATTCTTTGTAAATCAAAATCATATGTTAGTCTGTTAGCTCTTACATAGGATATTACTTCAAAAGGAATCCTCGTCTTGCAGCCTTGTGCTTTCATTTCACAATGCAGTAAATACTCTAGAGCTTCTCTATGCCTATTATGTATATCCCCAAACATTAAATAATCTGATAAATCAAGAGTAATAATTTCCACATTTTGAAACTCATCAATACCTGCTTCAATTGCTCGAACTCTTAGAGTCCCATTTGTATCTAAATGCTGCAACAATCTTCCTAAAACACCTTGCCTTTGACATGTTTGTCCTACATATAATAAAGGGACTGGACTTAATATTGCAATGAAATAAATAAATGGTTTTCTGTCCGCAACTGTAGTATTACTTACAAATATATTATTCAACATCCTCTAATGCCACCTCTATAAATTTACTCAACTGATATGAGGCAGTTGTTCTAAGTTGTTCAAACATTTTTTGATGTTCCTTGTCTATTGCCATTATGGAGGTTTCTGCCATGGCTAAATTCAAAAATAGCGCATCTAATATTACAAGTGCATCATTACCTGCCTCCAATTTTTTGTATATATGTTCATAAAATGGATGTGACTTCGATAAATAAACAACAACATCACAATTATTTTCAACATCAATCCCTGGTTTCCAAAGCATAACATTTGGCAAATCATCAACTGGTATAATTCTTTTTTTCTTACCCTTTAATAATTCAATCAAATCAGGTGTCGTTTCATATATTTGTGTAAGTTCTGTCCCCTTTTGCTCAACCATAATATCCATAGGTTTTGTTTCACCTTTATCAACATCAACAATAATAGGCTTTGAATTTCCCAATAATTGGTTGCTTCTCTCATGCGCTTTTTCTGATTCACCAACATTAGGATCATCATTTTTATTTCCTGTGAACTTCCATAATTCTTTGCTATTTTTAATTATGCCACTCATTCTTTCCCTTAAGCTATCTAGAGCATAATCAGGAAATATTACTTTGGTTTTAGACACATCTAAATTAACGTCATTATCAGTATTACTATCTAAATCAATACTTGCTCTAAATGCCATATAATCTTGATCTGACGTAACTAAATCAAGTTTCTCCCCTTTGGCTATTAAGCGATCATTTCTATAAATATAAAATCCGATATTTTTAAGCATCATCTTATATTTATTATTTATTTCTTTTTGTCTGCCTTCTTTTGCGAACATAGGAGGGTATGGTAACTGAATTGCATTTAAAGTCATTGTTGTGTGATTAACTGGATTAAGTGGTAATTGGAAAGACTCTGGAAAATATACGCAAGGTGTGGTTCCATCATACTGTTTTATGCTTTGGGTGGCTTCTGAAAGAAACAATGGATCATATGGTTCTATAACTTTATCATTAACTTTAATTACTATGCCATGCCTCTCAATTAATCTATGATAAGTAATACCACACTCTTCTATAACATTTTTTATTATTTTATCAGGGCTAGCGTCATTTACCTGAAGAATCTTTTTTAATATAATTACCGTACCGGTTTCGCATAATGAATTGAGGAACTCAAGTTCATTGTCATCAATTTTTTCATTATCCAAAATAATATAGTCATTTATATTAACAATGCTATCCCAATCTAACGCATGCTTGATCCAATCCTGAATTTTATTGCTTTTTGAAATTACTTCAATTCTATTTGCTTGTGATAAACCTGCACTTTTTAGTCCAAAGCCATATTTTGACAATGATTTTTCTTCATATTGTGATTCTGGTGAACCAAGAACAAGAGCGTTTGTCATCTCTTCAGGAGACATCCCCTTTCCGTTATCACATATCCAAATGTCACTAATAACTTGTTTTAGTTTTTTAGTTGGGTGTGGTTCTGTATTTATTTTTATAGTTATTTCTTTAGCTTCAGCCACTATAGAATTATCAATAATGTCTAGAATGGCTGAGACAGGAGTATACCCAATTCTTCTTATTGCCTCCAATATTCTAATGACTGGTAATTGATATGATTGCATAACATATCCCCCTATAACATTTATAATATTTTATATCTGAATAACTATTATTCACGTAGATTTACTACTTAGCATAAATGAATCAATATTTCACATAACAATTTTGGTTTGTTGATTTTTCCCTTAAATTAACTTAGCAGAAAATTTATTCATAGGATACTTTATAATTTAAATATTAATTTTTTATTATCCATAATTAAAATCATCCTCAAAAGTAATAATGTTGTCATTAATGGAATAGGCTTCTTTGATTTGATCTAAGATTGATTCAGCTTCAACCATATTCATGGCAATTCGCGCAAACTCCTCCGCTCTTGATAACTCGTTTTTAACTAATGACAGTTCTTTTTTTATTTGGTCTATTGTGAGAGATGGAACATCATCCAGAGTACGAGGGAGAGTGATAAAATCATAAATCTCCGCATATTCTTTGCCTTCCGCTAACCTTAATACACGTCCACGTCTTTGTATATATTCTTTAGGATTAGTTGTGCTTGCCAATATAAATGCGACCTTGATTTTGGGTATGTTGACACCCTCATCAAGACATTTTATAGCAATCAATGTTTGTAAAGAATCCCCGTTAGCAAACTCCCTTTTTAATATTTCACGTTCTTTTACATCTTCTTTTGATGTGAATTGTGATACTCTCATGTTAAGCTTATTTCCTAATAAATCTGTCACAACATCAATCTGTCTTAAGTCATCATCGTCTACAGGAGTAAATTCCTGGTTTTCGCTAAGCAACTTTGTTGCACCACAATAAACCAAAATATGTTTGTCATGTATGTAAGGTGTAATATACTCTTCTAATTTTGTTATCTTATCCTCAGCTCCTGCAACTAATCTGGCTCTTGCAAGTGCTAAAATTTTACCTCTTTCGCTCAACTTTGATTTGCCATTTCTACCCTTAATTATGCATTTCCCTATTTCATATGTAAGTTCGGAATAATGTTGTAACTCATCATCATTTAAAGTTACGATAACTGGATGATATTTATATTTTGTGAGTTTCTTTTCTTCGATAGCTCTGTCCAGTGAGTATTCTATACATTTCTCTCCAAAATAAGAAAAAAGTTTTGCAGTTCCTTCTTCATCATTGTGCCTATCAATCGTTGCTGATAAAGCCAGTCTATACATAAATTTTTCACTTAGCAATTTACTGAGGTATTCGGCCCCAAAGTTGTGTGCTTCATCCACTAACAGCAAAGCATCACCACGAATTTTCTGTATTTGTGCTTGAACAAAGTCTGATGAAAATGTTGCATTAGTACAAATAAAGCAGAAAAACTCTTTTTTTCTCACCTTAAGTTTTTGATCTCTTACTGCATCCTCTAAACGTCGTTTCCAATCCTTTTGAGAGGATGCACTGTATCCAATAATCGGACTAATACTAAATTTCACAATATCTTCTACCCACTGTTCAACCAAATGTTGATAAGGACATACAATAATAAGGGCTAATTTATTATTCAATTTTTCGCATAACCCTACAGCTGCTCCAAGTCCAGTAAAAGTTTTTCCAGTACCAGTAGCCATATCAAATATACCTCTATATTCCTGCTTTTCCCATTCTTTGATTGCTGCAATCTGATAATCGTGCAATTTTATACTTGACGGAACTGCTACTCTCTCTCTATAACTTCTTTCATTCTCATATATGTAGGTATTATCCTCAAATTCCTTTTTATCAATATCAAAGTTAGGAGCTGACTTTTTATACCTATCAACAATTTCTTGCTTAAGGTTTGGAAAATCAATAATTCTAATGTTTGGTTCAGAATCATTCCATATTGATGAAAATGCATTTTCCTTTGAATTTACCCTTTCTTCCTCACCTTTCCATGAACAAAAAATGTCAATAGCTTCATAGTTAATTGTCATAGCAGTTACAGATTCATTCATTGACCCTGAAAAAGCAACTCTATTCCCACTATCATCTGCGATAATACCCATCTTTTCATGGTACATTCCCATTTTATCTTCAGCTTCAGTAAAAGCAATTTTAATATCTAAAATGCCATCTGAAATAAGGTTGGCTAGAAGATTCAACCTATCTTGCTCACAATAATCTTTTGGCTCATGAAGTTCTCTTAATAAAGCATTTTGAATTACCATTTCTCTTAGTTCATAGCCCTTACGTATTGCTTTAATATCACCATCGGATAGATAGGGTGAGGCAACCAGTTGAATCTTCCCTCCATTTTTTACGAGTGATGATATGCCTTTTGATATCTCAATAAGTGCAGAGGAAGAAAAGAACCCTACTGCTCTTTTATATATCACTGCATGTTGTAAAAGTGGAATATAGAAATCCTTTGCAACATTATCAATAAGTGAGCGATATTCATTTTTTATCTCTATATCCGATAAACTCATTGTTGGTGTCTCTACTTTCTGCCATAATCTTATTATTATGAGTGAAAATCTTTATGGTTCTAGCTATTATCCTCAATGTACTCCAACACTTTTTGTAACTCTTCAAAATCCTCATCACAATTAAAGTAGCTCACACTAAATCGTACTGTACCAGCTGGAAAAGTATCTAAAAACTCATGCGCATATGGAGCGCAATGTAGACCAGCCCTAACTGCAATATTATTATCACTCAATATTTGTCCAATGCTATCGCTACTATATCCTTCGAAAACACATGACACTACACCAATAGTTGAGTCCACATCTAGCTTCCCAACAATCCGAATATTTTTAAAACCATTTAACAATTGTAAAAGTATCTGGTGGTTATGCCTTTCTTTTTCAAAAATACTGTTAATACCCAAATCCGTTATCCATTTTAATGCAGCATTTAACCCTGCTATTGCCATAATATTAGGACTAGCTACTTCATACCTCTCAGGTATAGTATCTGGTAAATCTTGACTTGCAGAGTCTATGCCTGTCCCCCCAAAAATCAAAGGTGTCGGGCGCATTTCGCTACTACAAACAAACCCTGCAATACCCAGAGGTCCATACAGTGTCTTATGTCCAGCAAATACTCCAAAATCGATACTACTTTTACTCAAATCAGTATCAATAAGCCCTGCTGTTTGGCACATATCTATTATATTAATCGCTCCATATTTTTTGGATATATTACATATTTCCTCAATAGGTGCAATAATACCACAAACATTACTCGCATGACTAATTATAACAGCATTAGGTTTGTTTTCCAAGAACTGATATTTAATTAATTCTAGATTATAGTCTAAATTTGTCTTATTTACTGCTAAAGTATGAATATTTAATTTGTATATTTTCTGCAAATGATGAATTACTCTTGTAACCGCATTATGTTCAAATGGCGATAAATACACATTAAAATTATCTTTATACGTTAGACCTTGCAAGATAATATTTAAGGCTTCTGTAGCTGTATGTGTAAATACAACCTTTTTGTTTGGGCAGTGAAAGAGGTCTTGTAGAAGCTGTCTTGTCTCCTCAACAAGTTTACTTGCATTAAAAGCAAGCTTATGTTGTCCACGACCCACATTTACGCCACACTCACGATAAAATTTATCCATAAATGTATAAACCTGTTCGGGTTTTGGGAAAGTTGTGGCTGCGTTATCAAAATAAATTGTTTTTTCCAAGCCTCTAATCCCCCTAACACATTTTCTCTAGCAACTCAATAAGTACCTGTCTTTTTTCTTGTTGGGATATTGACTGTCCCATTTCCTCAAGTGCAGTTGTAATCTCATTTAAAAGTAATTTAGCTTTTTCACTGTACTCCGTTTTACTAAATGTTTTTACAACTTCGTCACCACTTTTACTTACAAAAGCAATTTTATACATATTAGAAGCTTCTGTTGTTGCTATTTTGCAATCATTATTAAATTTTTCAACTGATTCTTTAAATACTGTTATATCATTTAAGAAAGAATCAATAGTATTGACAGTCCAATCATCTATTCTAAGAGAAGTTACTGCCTTAGCTAATCGCTCTACAAATAATGTTTCATCATTTGTAATTGACTTCATAAGCTCCAAAATCTTGTTCTCGTTATTAGTAAATAAATAATTTACTGTATTCTGACTTAATGATTCATACCAGTCTCTAATGACTGAAGTAAGACTAGAATTTTTTTCTGCATTTATATCAAATATAGTCTTTAAATCACTTTTCAGTACATTAACAAGATTAATTTTTGCTTTATCAAAAGCATCCTTTGTCACCGCAATATTATCTATTACCAAAAGATTAAATTCATTGAGCCCAAAAAAACTAAACATTTTTTCAAACAAGTATTCTCTAGCATTGTTATCTGCTTGCTTTAAGCTGTTAATGAATTTTTTTCTTTCTTTAGCAAGGGCTTTTTTGGGTTCTTTACTATTAATACCGCAATAAATAGTATTCAAGTCTTTCGCATACTTTGGAAGTGACATGTACCATCTATTCATGGCAAGCACTACATATGAAAAGTTATTAAATATTTTTTCTTTTTCTATTATGTATTCCTTAAATATGTTTTCAAGTTCTGCCATATACTGAGATTTTTCTTCATTCCAATCCTCAAAAAAAACTGAATAGCAGTCAGGATTCTCATTAATACTATTTAACAAATCAGCAGTAATTCTAACTTCTGTATCTTTATTTTTTATTACTAAGTTTTTTCTATATTGTCTCAATAAAATTGCAATATATATAGGTATAACACCTTTTTTCAATCCTATGCCATTTTCAGGTAAGGTTAAAGTATCATATAATACTTTAAAACTTTGTCCTCCTCTAGTAGTTGCACTCGCGAAAAAGCTTTGTATTTCTCTAAGCAGCTGTCCAATTTTAATATCTTGAGGAGCAAGATTAATTTTGGGTGCATCTCCTTCGTTTAATAAAATCCCAGTCTGAATTAAAGTACTCCTCATAAAAGAAACATCTTGTCCTGTACCCGTTAAGCCTAAATTAGCCACCAAATCATTCTCTAAAATGGCAGATATTAGTTTTGTACGGCTATTAATCGCTACCATTGGTAGTATATTTTTATTTATAGATTCATTATTAATTATAGGGGTATTAGGGTATGTTTTCTCGCAAATTGATGATAACAATGCTGAAATCTGTGCTTTACGGAAGATATTTCTTTTTTCTCCCATATAGTAATATTCAGCCTTACCATTTTCAGGTCTTACATAGGAAAAAATAAAGCTACTAATAACCTCCTCTAAGTCTTCTTTATAAATCTCGTATTCATCCATCAGTAAATCATCATCTATTACTAATGATTTTAGTTGCATTACAGCACTATACTCATATGCCAGCTTTTCAATATCAGTAAACGTAGTGGGCACAACCAACGCAACTCTAGGATGGTTATGTTTCCCTTTTAAAATCAATTGTTTTATTTTATCTATTTCATCGATATTTTTTGCAATAATTCCGTATACAACACCATCTGCATCAGTATTTCCAATTTTTAGCTTCCAATTTTCTACGACCAAGAATTCATCACTGTCAATAAATACAAAGTCAAAATAACGTATTATTTCATTTTCATCATTATAATGTGTAGGATACATGTAACTATCAAATACCGATTTGTTAAGTATGTCCTTGGTGCTAACCGTACTTTTTATATTTTCAATAGTCTTAGCAATTTCGCTTAATATATCAATACCGCTACTTTCTTTAAGCTTAAGATAATTATTGCTTCTCTTTAAATAAACAATACATTCCTCTTCAATAAGTAAAGAAAGTGCACGTCCAATATCTTTTGTATCGCTTACACTATCTTGAAATGTGTCCATAATTATATTAAAAGTAGGAGGAAGCTTTTCAAATTGCTCAATAATATAAATAAGTGTAATTGTTTTGACTATTTTTGCTTGAAGAGAGTGATTCTCAACTCTACGAAGAACATTAGAAGAAAGTTTATACAACTTGTGTGTTTCACTTGTATACGGCTCTTTTCTCAAAAGGGGTTCAAAATAGTCATAAATATAATCTGGTGTAAGCAAAGGAAATTCTCCATTTGCATTCTTTAAAAATGCAGAAAGAGTATACTTTTGATCAGAAGAAAGGAATGTAAACAAAGTCCTTTCATTTTGTGCAACCTTTTCTGATAGTCTTGGCAAAATAAAAGTTGAAATTGGGTGCAAAGGATAGCAACCCTTTATAGCAATTTGGATAGTTTTTTCATCCTCTTTTTCAAGCAATCCATTCCCTGTAAACCGCTCTAATAAATTATCAAACCTACTTTTATTATCTTTACAAAATTTCTTCCAGAAAATATCTTCTTTCTTAATTACAGCAGAAATGATTTCATACATTTGTGAGAAATTATTGTGGAGATTTATATGCTTAAACCGGCCTGAGACTCCTCTCCATCCATCTACTTTTTCTTTTGATAAACTATTATCAATATAGTTAGAAATATCTTTATGACAAATAAGCATTAAATGAATTTGTTTATTGGCGCTTCTGTCACATTTTTCAGCAAAGTCCTGGAGTAGCTTAATATCACTTATAGCTGCATTAGCAATACTAGATTCTAAGTACTTGCTAAACTCATCATAAATTATATATATACCGTCAAAGCCCTTGGCTTTTATTTTATCTACCACCTTTTCATATAATTCTACAACATCAAATCCTATAAAAGGGTTAAATGTGCTTCCCGATGTAAGGGTAGGATATAATTTTTCAAATCGCTCATAAGCGTTTACATCGAATTCTCTTAATGCAAGTAGAAAATTCTCCACTGGCTCACTTAAAATCTCAGTAAATTTATCGTAGGTATCCTCATAATTTTTCTTCCAAAGTTCTATAGTGTTGATTGCCGCCATAAAATTTGTTTCTGGCATTATACCTTCTAATCCTTCTGTTTTTAGAGACTGTTGTAAAGCATTCAAAAAAGATTGTGTTAAACTTGCGCTGCTTCCACTAACAACAATGGGTAGTAATTTCTTATCACTGTTAATATACTCAACTGCAAATTCATATAACTTTGGATTATGAACTTTCATTTTGTCTAATAGTACATTAAATAAAGCAGTATCTTTTTTAAACAAAAGTGATAAAAGCACTAATATTATGTGTGATTTGCCCCTACCATAGGCTCCTATTAATATTCTTGCTCTCTGTGTTGATGTACTTGAAGTACTAAGTAAAACATCCTCTATAACGTCTAATGATGACATCGTTGGAATAAAGCTTTTCACTTTTTCATCATTATTAAGATCGTAAGCAATATTAATAGATGTCTGGTATCCTTTTGCAATATCAATCTTTGTATTAAACATATTTATTCTCCAAAATAACCTTATATTTTTAGTTTGTTATTACCATGTAATACTCTTCAATACACTGTAAAAAATCCATATCCGTTTCAAGTCTGACAACATCAAGCCCTGCGGTTCGGATTACCTTTATATACCCCATCAGCTCTATTTTGTAGAGCAAATTTGTAAGAGTAATAATATCTAAGTTAAATACCTTTCCGGCATTAAGTTCATCATTAAGAATAGATGATATTTTAATTTCTTTTTGTCCTTTTGCTTGTTGAATAATTACTGAGAGTAAAATCAGCGGGTGCAATGCGTCCTTTTTAGGAACAGCTTTTTTATATATTTTTTGTTTTTTGTTTACTATATCAATTAACCCAAGTTCTCCTATCGGACAGTCAATATTACTTTCGGGTTGTACCTTTTCAGGATTAGATTTAATACGAGGAACATATGTACTAATAACACAATTAAAATCATCCTCTAAAGAACGTTCTGATACTTCGTCCTCATTCATCCTCACATAATTATTTAAATGTAGAACAAAATCATCTTTAGTAAACTCTGTTAAATTAAACTTATTAAAAAAATAGTACCAAGAAGTAGCCTCATCTTTATTAGTTGCAAGTTGGTAGTGTAGAAGCCACAGTGTTCCCATCTCTTCTAAATAAGGGTCATGTTTGTATATAACCTCTCCAAATTTAGTTAAACTTTGAGTTCGGCGTCCAGAAGTTGGCTCTTCTGTTAATCTTACAGCTTGTAACCAATATCTCAGTGCTTTAACCATATTTGCTCCAATACCCAAAATATCCATAGAATTTCCGTTCACTCCCATAAACACTTGAGAATCACGCTGTACGTTTTTCATACCTTTATATAACCAACCTTTTCTTATAAAAAAGGTATCATGTGCTCTAAACCTCATTATTTCACCCCTATTAAGTTAGTCCTTAGTATATAAATATTTGTTCATTAAACATCCGCCATCTAGGAACTTTGCAGTAACACATTTTTTACATCTTAAACACTTTGAATCATTTATGCGATATGATTCACCTACAATACTAATTGCACCATATCTACATAGCGATTCACACTTAAGGCACTTTCTGCAAGCATTATACTTCCTGATTTGATAGCTTACCATGCGTTGTAAGTCATCATGTTTTGCAACATTCATCGTTTTAATTTTTACTGCATATTCATATCCATCTTGAGTAAATGGCTGAATAGATAAAATCGGAATATTAGTTTTATAGTCAATAATTATTGTTTCGTTTATTAACTTTCGCCCAAGTTCCTTAGCAATCTTCCCAAATGGAATAAATAGCTGTAAAAAATTCTCATCAAGTGACTTATTCAAGTTATATACTTTCGCATTCTCCTCAGATGTACAATTAGTATATTTAATTTTCACATCACTAGCTGCTTGAACTCCATTTCCACCCTGTCTAGCCTTCCATTTACCAGTATCAATATATGTCTCTGCATCTGGCTTTCCTATCTTCTTTGCAAAATCTATAAGAAATTCACGCCAACGTTCAGATTGCTCTGGCATATATATCTTTGATAAGAATTGAGCACGTTCATTGTTATTTGGACAGCACCAGCACCCTACTCTGTCATACCCCAATCTATATGCATCATTAAAATCAACTTCTTTTCCTAAAATATACAGCCAAATATCAATGTCCCTCCAGTGAAAAATAGGTGAGGCTACTGTTTGTTTTTGTATTTTAACATTAGTACCTCTTTTTCTTTTTGTATTCTCCTTATTGTGTTGTTGAATATCTATAGCTTCTGTACTATTTTCAATTCTATTATACTTACTCCTGCTAACTGATTCACACTTTCTAATACCGTAAAAAGTTATTATATTTTTGTCCTTATACAAACTGTTTAATGTTCTAGTAATTGGTCCAGTTTTAAACATTGAACAACACCAACGAAGCATACGTGCAGGAGGTCCAATATCTGAACAAACACTATAAAAGTCTTGTTCTTTATTTTTAGCAGTTTTGAATATAGCTTTTGGATTATTATCTCTAAAACGTTTTGCATATTCAATAGTAAGCGGAAATTCAAGTGTGGTATCGCCGAAAATATGAACTAAGCTAGGATTGCTCATAGCTCTCACAGTTAAATCTGCAACTACAGTTGAATCCTTTCCACCTGAAAAGGATATTACAACTCTCTCATGAGGATATTTTGCTGAAGATTGGCGTATAAAATCAAAAGCTTCTTGCTGTAAGTAATCTAGTTGTTCCTTATTTGCAAATATAAATTTTTCTACTGTCTTGTCAAAAAAAGAATAATCATTATGTGGTCTGCACTCTTCAAGAGTATTTTTTATTTTATCTATTGGATATTTTTTATATAATGCTGTAGTGAGCATTATAGGTTTTCCATCTATGTAATACCTATTATTTGAAGCCCAAACAGTACTATTTTTATATTCAAAAGGTTTAGCCAGTAATATTTCAACTAGTAGCCTTTCCTCCGGAAATACTGGTCGTATATCGGCACACATGTAAGTAGTGTTGTTTCCACACAGAGTACAAATATTTTTATCTAACCTGTTTGCAAATTTAATGATAGGTACTCTGCAATCATCACACCAGTATATTTCAAGGGGAATATCTGTTTCTGTATTTTCTTCACATAGCTCGCAAACATCCTGTTCTGTTTCTCTATTGCAATTTTTGCACCACAAAAATAATCCCCCCTCATCTCATAATATCATTATATATATCCTATAAACAGTACTCAAATTATAGTAAAATTGTACTATTTTCTACTCTCTCTTTTCTAGCATCTTCTGGCTTCTTAGCATCATTGGGTATTGCCCATGATTTACCGAACCTAAGAACTCCAATTACTCTATTTTCCTTACAAAGAAGTTGAACTCTTCTTTCTGAAATGCCCCATTTAATGGAAGCCTCTCTAACCGAGATGTAATCCATATTACTCCTCCATTTTACTATTACATCTATAAATCACCAAACTAATTATATACGGACAAGCGAATGAATACAATGAAATTGTCGTAAATTATAGAAAATAATTGAAATATAATTTATAGTGTTATTACTTCTTCCTTCAATATCCCATATAGTTATAATATATAGTTCTATGGGGGTACACAGATGTCACCGCCCCGGTGACGTATAGTCTATCTACCAGCATCTACACTTACATTAAGCTTATACAAATTAGAACTCTGTCCTCCATTCTCTCTATACCGTGGGATCTTTGCCACAAATCCCACTTCATACAATTCCTTTAAAGACCTTTGTACAGTCCTTTCACTCATCCCTGTTTCTCTCGCAATGGTAGGTACGGCTGGAAAGCAGGTTAATTCCTTGTTGGCACGATTGATAAGATAAAACATTACAGTTTTGGCTCTGCTGGGCAGATTGGCAGAATATACCCTATTTAAAATCTGAGCCTTGTCCATTGAATTAACCTCCCTTCCTACATTTCTTCATCGTTAACAGGCAAAATATAATCATTTACTAATTCTTTGAACATAGCTTCATTAGCCTTTCCACCAAACAATGTTGGAGCATCATCCGTATAAAGTATTGTTACATTTGGCTTTTTAAGCAATTCATCTAAAGTAGCACGTTCCTCTATATGCACATGTGAGAGCACCAAATTGATATTCATCCCCTCAAATTTCTCTATAGCCGACTTCACTTGCTCTATTTCATAAGGCTTTGCGCAACCACAGATGACTATTACTTCACATTGTTTAACTACCTGAGGCTTGCATTCTGAGATATTTCCAAAATCTAACACCACAAAATTATTTTTGTCTGGATAATTGCCTTCAAAGTAATACTTAGTTCCTTCATATTCAGCAAAAGCATTCTTCACCTCCATTCCCTTGTAAAAGCTTGATATCACCTGTAAATGTCTATTTTTATTGGCCTCAACATACGCAGCCTCTGCTCCGTAATTAACAAGAAATTTGACCAACTGAAAAGCAGTTGTAGTTGTGCCTACTTTGTGTTCTGCACCTGCAACTGCTATCTTAACATCCTTGCATAAAAAATTATATTCGTGGTTCCCCCAACTATCACTTCCACTACAAAATGCTTCCGTTGTTCGAGTCATACTCCAAATTGCATTTCTACTGTTTTTACCTTGAAGGCTCATACACTCATTCATTTCTTCCTTGATTTGCTCATATTCGGTTGAAGTAATTATGTTGTATACCTCTGATTCAATAAGCTTGTGAATTAGACTACTACTAACATCCATTCCTTCTGCAAATACAATTACTCTTGAGTTATACATAGCTTTGAATGCTGTAATTGCTTCAATCATTTCAGTATCAGTATCCTTCAGTGCTTTTAAGTCTAATAAGAAATATGCAAACTGGCTGAGGTTTTTAACATCATGAATTACAAACTGCTTTAGTTTAAATGCTCCCGCCAGCTTTTTTATTGGGATTTGATTTTCTGTATCGAGATAGTCAAATAAATTAATATTTGGGTTACTACATAGATATAGTAGCATCTGTCTGCCCCCTTACGTTATCCTTATAAGAATTGGTTTTTTCTATTTTAAAGTCTGAATTTATATGTATTGGTTTATCTTTTGGTTTACTGGTAAACAGCAGAATTACACCTATTACAACCACAATTATATAAATGAATAGCTCAATAATCAGTTTCTTTTTCATTTGTCAATTCCTCCATTTAGTTTTACTTGTCATCTTGTTTGAATAAATATAAAGCTGGGTTAACATGACTATCTGCATTTTCAGTTTTCCTTATCTCAAAATGTAAATGATGTCCTGTAGACAATCCTGGATTCAAATCAGCCTTGGGCTCCCCGCCTTCTACTGCAATTATATTACCTTGCTTTACCTCTTGATTAGGCAAAACATATACCTTTGACAAATGAGCATACAGGGAATAGAAGGTTTCATCTGGCAACTCATGCTTTATTATTATGTAATTACCATATCCAGTACCAATGCCTACCTTTATCACCTGCCCATCAGCTATGGTCATAATTGGGCAGTGCCAACTTGTATTAATGTCGATTCCAGCATGCATCTTGTACTCTTTGGTTATTGGGTGCACACGCATTCCGTATGTTGATGCAACATCTCCTTCTGCTGGCATTGGATATTTACCATTAAAGCTAACTGCCCCAATTTGAAGCTGCACAGTACTTTGATACTGGGTTCTAAATTGCTCTACTGTGGATTTTGCGTTCTCTCCTGTAAAAAAGTTAGTAATGAATGAAAGTGGGCTCGAAATGATATATACGAACATTGATAAAATGAGAAGGACTACAATAATTGGGATGATAACTATGATTATTATTTTGTTTCGGCTTTCTTCATCTGTTATTGTCTTTATGGCTAATTGTGCAATTATCTTTGCAGTTACTGGGTCTATTGGCATTGGGTTACCTCCGTTTGGGTATAAAAACCAAATAGCAAGTACCTTTAATGAGTACCTGCTATTTCATAGAAATTGAGTTAAAGACAGTTTTTTAATTCAAAAATAAAAAAGTCTAAAATTTGATAATTGGATACTGTTGTTATCTAGATAGCTATTTGCTAAGCATCATAAATAAAGAATCCCTACCTCCCCCCAGCCTTACCCATATATTTAAACTTATACTCAGGTATCTCGAACACCACATGCAGCCTCTTTGAACCAATCATTACAAGCGCATTCCCTCGCTTCTTACTTGCCAGCAATTCCTCCTCTGCCTCTGTCAAATTGTACAACGCCTTAGTCTCTGCCAGGTTCTTGCCATCACAACCCATGAGTATCTTAAAGCATGGTATATCCAGCAATGCCTGCCCATATAGTTTTATTTGTGGGTCAAGAAAATCGACTACGCTATGTGAAATAATTGCAATCCCTGCCTCATATTTTCGTGCCCTTTTTGCCACATTTCTCAGGAAAACAAGTGACTGTGGTACATTTGGGTCGATCATCATATACGATTCGTCGGCTATCAGTAGCACTCTCTCTGTTCTATTCTTGGACATCTGCTCCCAACACCATCCTAAGATATTAAAATATTGAGTTCTCTTCACATTGTCTGAAGTATTCTGCAAATCATGGGTATCCAAACAAATGCAATTTGTATTGGCCTGCAGATTGCTACGGCCGTTCCATAAAAAGCTATCGCTACCTTGTGCAATATCCTTTAGTAGATAAACCAGATCAACATAAACATTTTGCTCATTATCTCTAATGTTCTGTCCCGTTTGAGTTGCCTTTTTCTCAATGAGTGCATACAAATCTGAGAATAGCGGAAAATCCTCATTGCTAAGCGTTGAAACATCCGTTGACCATGTTATATTAAAGTTTTTATACAACTCTATAAGGCACTCCTTGAGAATAGCCTTATGCATGTCAGTAAGGCTTGGGAGGTATAGACTAAAGAATATCTCTAAGTTCTTTATGTGCAAAGCCAAATCTGGAAGTTTATTATCATCTCCTTGTGGTAGCATGTTTTCTTCATTCTTGTACAGCTTATTTACCTCATCTTCTTCATCAATTGGGGCTGGGCGTATTTGCAATGGATTAATCATTCCTCCTTTACCGCCACCAGCATTTATCCAGTCCCCACCGAGAGCCTCGGTCAGCTCTCGGTACTCGCGCTCTGGATCGATAAATATAACCTTTGTACCTTTCATGTATTCAGACAATGCAATATGCTTTACTGCAGTACTTTTGCCCACGCCCGGAATTCCCATCAGCACAAAATTACTGTTAGTTCTATCTCCACCACGCTTCCATGTATCAATAACTATAAGCCCACCTGCAGAATCTCGTCCAAAATAGTAACCTGTGCCGTCATTGTAGCCACTTGCCGCAAATGGGAAGCCCCCAACAAAGGTTGACAGCGGCATAATCCTCTGAACAATGTCCTCAACTCGCTCATCAGCAGAATAAAAAGGAGAGAGCTGTTTAAAGCTCTCCCGCTGAAGATTTGATAGATTTCTGACTTTGCACTTTAGCATTGCAAATGCACTCTCTGTTTTCCTGCATACCTTTTGAAAAGTGGCCTCATCTCTTGAAACAGGCATAATTGCTATACTAAGTAATCCCACCGTTTCACCTTGCTGATCCACCTGTACCATGATTCGCTCACCATCAATTGCTGCTCTTTCAGCCCTTTTCTGTGTCAATGGGTCTTTGGCACTTTCGGCGGCGCCTCTATTTTGAATTACACTTCGTGATAGGCTTTCAATGAATGTACCATTATCAATTGGTTTAAATGATACTGATACTATTGTACTAGGCAGGTTTGTTATTTTTGATAACCAGCCATAGTCCACCTTTTGAGGATATTTCACCACTCCGTAAATTTTGCCTGTGTTCTCTCCAATAACCAATGTGTTTCGCTTAATTTCCAACCCCATGGGGGTTATTACATTTAAAAGTGCATTGTTAATCTCAATTTCACTGCTTTTCTGTGATTTTGTAGTTGTTAGCATTTTCAAGCCTCCATTTTTTTATTACCATACGTTTTACCGATATCAGCAGTATTAATTACAATTCACACCACTAATTCACACTATTAAGCAGCGGAATTGTTGCCTCAAAGCCATCATCCTCAAAATGAGTATAGAATGCATCTGCAGTACTTGGATTGTTTAACAGATTGCATAGTCTAACAATATCCTGCTGATTGAGTATTTCACAGGAAATGCCGCTGCTCTCAAATTTCGACAAGAGTTCGTATCCCCGTTTGGAAATTTCATGTTCAATGCCTTCTTCATAACACTCCCATATCATTAGGTGGAACTGCCTCTCTACAACATCTCCAGACAGTGCATAATTGCTCATTACAAACATTTCATTTCTCAGGAGCTCTTTCTGTTTTTGATTTGAAGTAGTTGTCATTAGTTGTGAATATTCAGAAATAAGTGGCGAAATATCTACTGGCCTTGATACTGCTAGAAATTTGAATGGCTTTTGCTCTGCAGATAATTCTGCTGTCAGTTGCTTTGTGAGACTCTTTTTCTCACGGTCACTTAACAGGTCAATTGATATTGGGTTAATTTTAATGTACATGATTATTTTGTTGTCCCTGGTGTACAGGTATTTGTCTCGAATATCCCTGACGTTGATAAATTCATTGGCAGTTTGCTGGGCTTGAGTCTGGATACTCTTTGGCTTTTTGTTCTTATTCAGCCTTAGAAATATAAAAGCACCTGTACCACCAATCAAGGTTAGCACAAGCGCTACTATTGGAACTGTCTGATTCATTTAATCACTCCATTTCTAATTCATCATCATTTTCAAAATGTACCCCAATGAACATACAATCTTCAACTTCCTCAGCAGAATACTTCTCTGGCTCCTTAAACCTCTCTGTATACCTCTCAATCTGCTTGTCTGTCAGTGAAACCATTTCGCCCTCATCATTTCCACCACAAATAAAGAAATTGCCTGCAATGATATCTCCATTGTCAATACGCCTGTTCCCCTCAAGTCCCGTACACTTGCCCTCCTCGTTACATACCATCAGTACATTATCCTCTAAATAAATTACCTCAATTAGTCCATCAACTGCTTTTTGCATTGTTTCTAATCCATTCTCAATTTCAGTAACAAACGGTTCTTTCTGTGGTTCAACCATTAATACTTTCATTATCAGTTCATCTCCTTTAAGTTTTATATTTATCAAACTACCTTTGAGGCGCAATGTGCCGGTCATCATACACATTGCCGCTAATATTTACATAGTCGCTCAAGCTACAGGTCAGCATTCCATCAGGAGTCCACACATCAAGAACGGTGGCTATTGGCTCATACCTACCATCTGGAAACCATAGCGGTGTGAAATGCACTCTTCTTCCATATGTAGAATACTCATTGGACTTTAGTTGAAATTGAGCGTTATACCCGCTGCTAATCAAGTCTGACAGTCTTAAATATGTTTTGTATCCAAACTCAGGGTAATAGGACAATACATTTTGAGCACCTGTAATAGCAGATGATGGGGCATTTGATGATAGTGTAGTGTTTACTTTGAGGTTAATACCGTATCCAGACTTCATTGTTTTGCCATTTGTTGTAGGTACTTTTGTATCTGGCGTAACGCTCATTGTGGCTCTTAAATTTGCCTGATATGAAGTCCACTTGTATTGCCAATCTCCTTTATCAACCCATTTCCCCTGGTCAATCCAGCTACCTTTGTCAACCCATTTGCCTTTGTCAATCCAGGTCTTAGTTTTAGCATCATACTTTTTATTAGGCTCCCATTGCATATTCGACTTCCACTTCCAGTCCGATTGCCATTGCAAATCAGCTTTCCAATAGCAGCTCCACACTCCCCATGATGCTGTTGTCTTCTGCGTTTTTGCTGGTACTGTTGGAATCTGATAATTACTTGGCTTGGCATCGTTTGCTGTCGGGTTTGGTGGAGCTTTCTCCTTTAAATCAACGATATTTGCAGTAAATATTTTGGAATTAGTACCATTTCCAAATGCCAAGCCATTTCCGCTAACCTTCGCAGTTATTTGTACTTTCTGAGGAGTCAGGGGTGTATGCCATTTTACCCAAACAACCTGGCTTTCACCCTCGGGTATTACAATATCGTTAACTGTGTAATTATTACCTCTGATGTTAAAGGTAACTTTGGCTGGGCTTTTAGGTGTAATGTTTTGTCCTGCATTAATAGTAATAGCTGAAACAACATCAGTATCAATCCTATATTCATAATTACTGACATCCAAATCAACAGGAGGATCAGCCTGCCCGAAACGCACAATGCCCACACCGAGTGAAGTTAATATTTGACTACTGGATACTTTTTGAGTGGTTGAACCATTCCAAGCAGGAAATCCAAGGTCTGATGTTTCTAGAAATAGCGATAATGGTAGGTTTTTGTGCGTCAAGCTCGGAATATATCTTCTTAGCAACCCACTTGCCTGTTGGTCATAAAGTGCAGCTTCATGAGCAGTCATTGCTGCCATTATTCCACCAACTTGGAAATATGCAATTGGTTCTAGGAGGAGCTTGTAGTTACCGCTGGTAAGATTGCTATAGTTGAATCCTGTCAAATTACATATACTTCTGATAATTTGTTCATCTGTAAAGTAACTCTTAATGGCTGGTATATTTATGTTCCCATTTGTGCTTACTATCCTCGGTAACTGTTGTTGAGGGTTGTTGTAAATATATTTTTTTATTGATGGTGTTAGTGAATATCCATTTTTGTATTGTAGTTTGCTGATCTTACCGAAATGAATCCGAATATCATTCGGCTTATAATTAGTGAAATCTATAGGTACAGTTGCAGCTGACTTAGTGCTATCCTTTATAATAGTGACTCTCACTCCACTTGCTCCACTCCAGTAATATCCGCTAACTGAGTCATTGAGATTTCCACCGCCACCATCAACATTACCCTCTCCCACAGCAAACACATTGAGTGGCAAAATAATATTTAATGCAAATATACAAAAGGCAACAAGTTCAATAATTTTTCTTATGATTATCCCTCCAAAAAAATAAGTTTAATTTAATAATAGTTTCTGTTTTAAGGCATAAAAAAACATCCTGCTTACCTTATTAGGCGTGCAAGATGTCTTTCGTAGGTTATTTAGTTTTGTATTGTTATAAAAACTCACATTTTGTTCTTTATATCTAGGAAAGAAAGGATACTATTTGCCTTTCTAATAACTAATTTCTTTTACAATCCATTCTGAATTAGGGCTTTTCTCTAAATAAATACTAACGTTTATACTCTTTCTCTTTCCCTTTACTTTAATACTTAAATCTGCAGTGCCATAGCCATTCGTATAACTTACGCTTCCCATAGGAAAGTCTCCGAAGCCTTGTATTTCCCCAATATTTGCTGTGATTTTATTTTGCTTTTCAATATATTGCACAGCAGTTTTATATGAGGAATCATTTTTTATTATTTGAGTAATGCCAATAACTAAGGATGAAACAAATAATGCAAATGCTAATACTACCGCTATAACAACTCTAAGTATAATTTTACTTTGGTATCCTATTACTTGTGTCTTGGCTATCTTGTCGCCTAACCGCCTACCTTCCTTATCAGTTAACATCACTATAAGTTCAACGAACCAAATAAAAACTAATATATTTCTAAAAATAAGCTGATAAAACTTCGGTGTTTTATCTATGTCTTCAAACTCTCTAATATAAATTCCAAATAACAATTTGCCTAAGCTTCTACCAAAAAATATATCCTTGCATAAGTATCCAACGATACAAATAAGCATCATAATGGGGAACAGTTCAAAGAAATAATTGAAATCTTGAGATAGTTTATTGAAATTCACCATAAATGGAATCATCGCAATAATTGTTATAAGTATGTGGTCAGTTAGGAATGCTCCTATTCTTCTTCCCATTATGGATTCCTTCTTTAGTAATACTTTTTCCATTTTACCCCCTGTTTTTATCAGTCTACTATGAAAATATTACCATACGTATTGTCTAAAATAAACAACTTTATCAATCCATTATTCCAATCTTATTACCATTCTCCTTCATATCATCTACAACAGTTCCTTCTCCACCCCCACAATCCTTAATCCACCCAAATCCCGCAATGTAAATCTCACCCTTGCTATTGGCATCTCCCATTTTAGGTTCGCTCTGAGTGGGCTTTACATCCTGTTCCTTATATGTCGGCTTGACCGCCTTTTTCGTCACATCCCCCTGTGGCTTAGGCTTTGGTGGAGTAGCTGGCTTAACATTTGCAGTGGCATTGCCTTTCTGAATGCTAACTGTTTTTACTTCAGTAACAGAAGGCTTGTCTCGTTCAACTTTTTTCTCTGTATTCTCATCTTTAATTTCAGGTTTAACTACTTCAGTTATCGGAGCAATTTCCTTCATTTTAGGCACATTCACTACACCTGAACTTTGGGCTGGCTGAAGGGCAATTCCATTACTATCGTCTTGTCCCTCATCTCCTGTAAATAGCATTAACATTGCTGTTATTGACATTAGTCCAACAACTCCTGAAATTATTACTATCCACTTTGTCTTTTTCTCCATAACTGTCTCCTTAAATATTTGTAATGTCTGCTAAAACTTAGGTACATATATTGCTGTATTATTAATATTGATTCTTAATGGAGGCAGTACTCCCCAGCCAAAACCCAATGGTACTTCAAGCATTATTTGAGCCTGTACCTTGAGCTTTTTGCTGGTGCTGGCATTGGTGGGAGCAAGTGGTGTATTCAAGACATTGACTCTCAAATTTGAAAGCTTGTACTCTTTATTTTGACCAGCCCACCTAATATGTATATCGTCTAAATCCAGTATTTTATCAAGTTCAAAGTAAATATCTCCAATATCTAATGCCTGCTGCCACACGTCCTGCTCAGTTTTGATATAACCTCCAGAATAGCCCTCCCGAAGGCTGTTATAAACTTCATCATAATTTTCAGTAGCAACCGCAATAGCAGATGATCGCAGTGCATCTCTGACATTGTCAGCAATAATATTTAGCCTCAGATATTCTATTATTACTGTAGATGTCAATAGTAGCACCACCACTATGGCACAAGCAAGTGGAAGTGCATTCCCTCTATCGTTGCTAATAAGCTTCTGAACCTTTTCTACTTCCAATAAACTTCACTCCTCCCGCCAGCTCTTGAAGTCAGCATTATTGGAAATGAGCCAAAGTTTCCAAACAGGCCAATATCCTCTTTATGACTGACTGTAACTTCAATACTATTATTGAGCTGAATTTTTTGAGTGCCTGAAATATAGTTTCCTGACCAGGTTAAACTAGGTTTAATGCCAATTTGTATTTGCAGTTCAGCTATTCTCTTGTTTGTTTCTGTCCCAATTTGCCCTTCAATTTCTGCTGTTCTGCATAGCTCACTTGCGAACGTATTGAGCTGATGTTTTGCTATGAACACTGGGAACACCTTTATTGCTAGTGCAATTACCAGCATAGCTGAAATAATTATTACAATTACATCAATGTATCCCTCCCCTGATTTTGATGTTAGTAGTCTTTTGAACAATATGTTCACCTCTTTCTCATTATTTAAAACATAGTCGAAAACGTCTTCACAATCTCCACTGCCATAACCCCCATGTACATAAGCACAAAGCACCCCAGCATTAAAAACGAGTATTTTCTCACTTTGCCTGGGCGTTTCATTGCGATGAGCTTAAGCTTCTGTACCTCAAATAGCTTAAAGTCATGGGCAAGCATTTGAAAATACACTTTTCCATCGTCCCCTCGCATTACACCTTGTAGTCCTCTTAATACATCTGAAAGCATAGAGCTTCCAATTCTTGATTCAAATCTACTAATTGCCGCCTCATAGCTCCCTGACTTCATATCTGCAGTAGTTATCTCCAATTCGTATCTAAAAGCTGGGCTTGCATGTTTTTTATATGTTTCAAGAATGCTTAAGACATCTCTGCTTGCCTTTAGCTCCTGCTCTAATGTCATTGCAAATCTAGGCAACTCACTTTCAATAGCTTCCCGTTTTTTCTTCATAGCCTCATCTGCAGATCGTATTTCTTTAAAGTAAATTAATATTGAAAGAAATAATATTAGAAAAGCAAATATGGGAAACACAATAAGTGATGGTATTATGCCCAGAAGGACAATCCCTGCTTTTACCCAAGCCTGTGCAATAAATACTTCTGGTGAGAGCTTAACTCCTGCCGACTTTAATGTTGCTGTAAGCTTTCGCCTTTTGTATTCATCCAGCTTTATTACTTTAGAAAGCCTTGTAGATAATTCCAATACTACAACTTGCAGATTTTTGATATTCTTTTTGTCTAGTCTTGAGAAGTTCACAACTGCTCTTGATGCCTTTAATGTAGGCAATTCAAGCCTGTCTGCTGCAATTAAGAATCCACCAGTTGATAATAAAAATGTTAATACTACAAATACAAATATCATTCCAGCTCCCATTCTTCGGCCTCACTTTCATGGCTACATTTAAGAAGTTCGTCTTTGTCGTTTGAATCACTTTCATTTTCAACTGAAAAAGCAGCCCCTTTCTCAACTACTGAAGAATCTATGGACAGTGGTATTGGATCATAATTGGGTTGAATTCCTCTACCATCAGGCATATACCCGCTTTCAGCCATAGAAGTAAATTTTGTGCCAGCGACAATAACATGATCCAGTACCTTGATATCCAATGGTGTAAAAATTGCACAAAGTTTCTTTGTCAGCTCTATGTCTTGGTCTGATGGCTTTTGGGAACCTCCGGGGTGATTATGAGCTAGTATCATAGATTTACAGTCGCAAGCAATAGCCGCTTTTAAAATATCTCTTGGGTAAACCACAGCTTCTGAAATGCTGCCTTCCGACATTACCTTTGATTCTATTAAATTGTTTCCGCAGTCAAGGAATGCTACTACAAATCGTTCCTTTTCCTTTACCCCACCAATCATGGACTGAAAATATTGTCCTGCTACTGAGGAAGAATTAAGAGTAATTCTGTTATCCTGTTCGTACATTTTTAGTATGTTGTAGGTAGAAATAAATTCATTCAGCTGGGATATCTTCTCAAGCTGCTGTTTATTAGGTTCAATGGTTTGCGGGTGCTCAAGAATATTGAAAATGTTATTCTCTGCTGCATATTTTTGTAGTCTCCTTTCGGAGATACCTGTTAAGGTTTTAATCCCTTTAATTAAGCTATCTGAATGCAGTTTGTTTGAATCAGGCATGTTCTTCACCGTCCTTCGCTACATTTAAAATGACTTTGACTGCATTGAGCTTTTCAACGATATCTACTGCGAATCCAAATGCATCTAACTTGGAGAAGATATTAGTTACTCCATAGTGCTGAATGTAATTGTTGATTTGCTGCTCCACTTTGGCTTCAGCGCCAATTAGGCTGGATAGTAACTTTGAGGCATTTGCATAGTCTTGGTTTTTGATTTGTTTTTTGTTATTCATTGTGTGCTCCTTTCGGTTTTTAGGGTATAAAAAAACTACTGGAGGATTTCCAGTAGCTTCGGTATTCTTAACAAGTTTTCAATTTCAATATCCTTTAACTTGTATATTATAAAATTTTAATAATAAGAGTAATAACAATAGCAGTAAATCCAGTTATTGAGACTAGTTTTAAGATAAATCTCTGCATGTTTTTTTGGTTGTCACTATTTGCTATATTAATAGATTTTTGAATTTCCGCTTCAATTTCTAATATATTATTTTTTGTGATTTCCCCCTTCTCCCTCTGATACCCTATTAAGTATTTGTTTATTTGAACTCCAAGCGTAGCTAAGGTAGCAATTATTATCGCTACATCATCAGATAGTCCTAAAACAGGTATTGGATCTGGTATCGCATCTATTGGTGAGACTAAATATACTAATGAACCTATGGCCATAGCCTTTGATTGCCAAGCAGCTTCAGGGTCTTTTATCAATTGATATAGAGCTTGTACTTTAGTCCAAATATCTTTTACTTTACCCCTATTCATACTTTGCAAATCTTTATCAATTGTTAATATATCTGACTGACTTGCATTACTTTCATATGTACTATATATTTTCTCTTTTCTCCCCATATGTATTTCCTCCTATTTCATTAGAAAGTATTATTATACAAATCATACTATATATTTTAAAATATTTATAGTTATTAATTCCATTTATGTAACTTTATAATTTAAAGATAACAAAACTCACCTCCTATACTCCACTGGCTTACTAAGCCTAATTACTCCAGCTAACGATACAAACATCACTACCCCCGTAACAGCAAGAATCAACTTACCCACTGGATGAAACATCAAAGTATTAAACCAACTCCGGTTCAGAAAATACAGTAGCGGAATGTTTCCCACCAATAGTAGTGCCATTGTAATAAACTCCTTCATTGGTTCGTACATGAGGTATTCAAGCTCTGATGCCACAATTCTCATATCTGAAAGCTTTGAAACAATAGGCAGCAATGTGCTCTTGAGATTTTTATCATCCTGGCAGGCAATTAAGGCTTCACACCATTCCCTGAAAACATCATTATCAATCTTGTCTTTGAGCCCCTCAATTGCAAGCTTAATATTAGAATTAATCAGCCTTGTTTGGTTTAGAAATCCCTTGAAGACCTCAACAACAGGCGGATTTAGGTAAGTAATATTTTCATCGACTGCTGAAATAATACTATCTGTCCTTAGGTAAGAAGCAGTTATCACAGAAAGAGCCGTTTCAAGCTCACTATTAAGCTGTTTTTTATAGAATGAAGCCGTAAAAATTACATACCAGAATGGCAAAAGAGCCATTCCAATTGCGAGTACAGGTACAAGTAAAATATTCGACATAGCAAGTGCGAAAGCTGTACCACCAACGAATAATCCCATTGACAGCATACATAGAATTGAAAATTTGCTTGTCTTATTAGTTACCTGAAGGATTTCCTTTGTTTCCTTAATAAGTAACTTTATCCCCTTAACCTTCTTCTTTTGTGTAACCGCCAAAACTCTTGCTTTTATGCTGGCGTCCTTTTTATCAAACAACCTAATTATATAGTCAACAAGCTCTAATGGAGAGATTCCTAGCAGTATAAATACCCCAGCTACAAATCCAATGAAAGCTATAAACAATAGTAACCCCATCAAGCCTCACCTCCACAAACATATTCCAATAATGTTTTTCTTGGCATACCATTCTCAAGTATTCTTTTTTTGAGTCCTTCTGAGATGTCCTCAACCTTTTCAAATTTGCCTACTACCTTTAAGCCATCAGAGCTTTCTTGGTTCTCATTCACATTGAAACGAAAAAGAGTGCGCATTTTCCTGTTACCATCAGGTAAAATCTCGCACTCAGTTATCTCCATGATCTTTCTTGATTTATCCTCTAGCTTTTTAGCAAATACTACTATGGGGAATGCCTCTGCTACAAGACTTTGCAGCGTACTATCATTCATATCATATTTTTGCTTACAAAGTGTAACCATCCTTGCATAAGTGGCTTCACAAGAATTAGCATGGGTAGTAGTTATAACAGCATGCCCCGTTCTCGCAGCCTCCTGTGCGGCAAAAGCTTCTGCTGATTTCATTTCTCCAACACAAATTACGTCTGGATTTGCAGTTAGGGCAAACTCTAAAAGCTTCTCTTGATCAATGTTTTGCCTGATATCCTCACTGTACCTAGTCACCGTGTGAATTATATTGTTAAGTACATTGCCATTCTCATCTTCCTTGACCAAATCAAACTCTCGGCAGCCATTTTCTATAGTAAAAATTCTCTTGTCATCTGGAATAGTTGATAAAATCCAGCTCATCAGTGTTGTTTTACCGCTTGAGGTTGCTCCTGTTACGCAAATACTTACTCCATACCGAAGCATAAGTACAAGAAAATCCAGCATTTGAGCCGTTGCAGTACCATTTCTTACAAAGTCATTTCGCTCCAGCTTTTGAGGATTAACAATTCTTATCGAAGCAGTAATGCCTTTGTCCTTGTCGGTAACTGGATTGCCGAACACCGTAATACGAATATTATTTGCCAAATGCCCTCTCACTATTGGCTGCGAGTAATCTATAATCATTCCTGATTTGTGAAGTAAACGGCGAATCACATCTGTTGCATGTTCTGGACTTTGAAAATGTTCGCTTGCCGGGATTATATTTCCACTTGAATATGTAACCTTTATATCCTTCCATGAGTTTATATTGATTTCTTCTACCTCTTTTGAAAATAGGTAATTTGTTAGAAATGAAAATTCAGCCATCTCAGAGTAGAGCCTATTTGCCAATGCTTCAAATGAAAATCCTTCAACCCTAAGGCCTGAGTCAATTAAAAATTTAGAAATATAAGCTAGTATTTGGTCCCGTTGCTTCTCTGCATTATCTGAGATTAGACCGGAATATTTACATGAAATGAATTCCTGCACTTCCTTAATGACAAAGGATAGTTCTTTTTTATCACCCTCACCTTCAAGTAAAAGTCTTGCTCTATTCATCGAGTGCCTCCTTCGCAATGCGTTTAAGAGTATTTTCATAGGCCTTACCCTCTTTCGTTGTAAGACTTTCAATAATAGCTGCTATTGCAAATTGTTCCTCTATTTCCGTAATATTAGGCAGCTCAAATTTAATATCCTGGTAGATTTCTTTGAATTCAGAAATAGAGTCATTAGCCTTGAAATTTGACAGAACCTTTATATGATTTTCAGAATTAAATCTTCTATCAGCAAATATGGGAATCTGTGATGCAAAGCAGGATAAATCCTTTAGCCTACAACCACCAAGTCGAATTACTGAATCCGCCATTTCTAGCGCCATCATTGATAGAATATCTGTTGTAAAATAACTGCTACAATCAAAGATTATATAGTCTGCAAGGTGTCGGAGCTGGATGATGAAATCAGTAACCTTCAAATTGTTGTAGTCTGGATAAGTAAGTACATTCTCGCCCTTACGGTATCCAAGGTATGTGAGATAACTGTTCTTTTTCAGTGTACTGCAGTTCAAAAGAATATTATCCTGTGATATTTCTGGATCTGAAAGTATTTTTCCTAAACTTTTTTCTTCTGAATTTGTCTGTGGCAATATTACAGGCATCATAGGCGTAAATGAATCGCATAAAACTAAAATTACATCTTTCTTATCCTGAGATAACAAGTTTGCTAGCTTAACACTGAGCAGAGTTTTTCCACTATTGGGACTCCCCCATACGGCAAGAACTTTTTTATTTTGCATTAGTGGTACCTCCTGTTATAATCGGATTTACCGGATTGTCAGTATTTGTTTGTAAATTAATAGATGGCTCTATGCTGGTTACCACTCTACCACCAATATCATTATCAGACTTCCTAAGGGCTTCATCCTGAGCATCAAGGAATTTCTTTGCATTAGCTGAATCGCCTCTATAAACAAGGGCTACATGAATTTTGCTCTTGGCCTCAAGTTCAGCAAGAATCTTTGCCTGTGTCTGGTTTGCAAGCAAGGTTATTGTAGCTGGCAGTTGCTTTTCTTCATCTAAATTTTTGCTATCTTCCGCTACTCCCTCATCCGCTCCCTTTGAAGTTGTTACTGCTAAAACTTCAATGTATTGTAACTCTGGTGGAATAAGCGTCTGCCTCATTTCTCCAAAATCCGAAGCGATTACAGATATAATGTCCCCGGATTTCAATTTGCCTGAAAGTCCCAAAGCAAAGCTTCTAATACTAACAGATATAGCCTCCTTGGTACCATCAAGTTTATATAGGTACTCGTTTTCTTCATAAGGCTTGTCCGTCAGTTTATCGTTTAGTATATAGTCACCCTTCAAAAGCTCAGCAGTTACATATTTGCCGATTACATCTTTACTGTTTTTAATTATGTTTTGGGGAAGGTTTTGAGCTCCCACCTTTACAGTTTGAATTTTGCCATCTGTGATAACTTCACCCTTTGCAATAGGCTTGGTAACTCTCACTATTTCTGTTTGTGCCTCCAACGCACTGTTAAATAGGGGTGTAATTGCAAAGCAAATGATAAATGCCAGAACAATACAGGCTATGCCAACTGCTGTTCTGTTTTTTAATAAATCTTTCATTTTGGACCTCCTAGTAATATCTTTAATTTGCTCGTAATATCTCGCTACATCAAAATATTAAAGAGCATCATTGCTAACTATTCTGTCAGAATGAATGCCCAGTGTTAAAATTCCGTTTCATAATCACATGTAAGTCATGCAATATGACATGAAGCAACCCAGACCAAGGAATGGTGCTAATGGGATGGATTTGTTTTTGCCTATACCAGTTAGAAGTGCAAAGATTAGAGCAGTACTGAGCCCAATAATTCCAGCCTGAATTATGCCCATTCCACCAAGCACTAGCCCTGCTGTTCCCATAAGTTTTATATCACCTCCACCAATTCCTCCATAAACAACTCCAATTACCAGAAATGGAAGTAAACCTGCAACAAGACCAATTACAGCATTGCTAGGATTGATACCGATAACCGAAACTGCTGCAATCATCAAATGTACTACATCTGGAATAATTTTTGTCTTAGCATCGTAAACCCCTGCAAATATAAGTATTTGTGCAAACAAAAAGCCCTTGATTATCACTAATGGATTATCAAAGACCATACATAAGATTACAATTGCAACAAGGCTTAAAATTATTGTTTTAGGACTTCGCCGTAAGCTAAGCATTTTTTTCAGAATTAGGTCGGCAGCAGTTCCTGCTATAGTAGCAAGAACTATATATTCTGTTCTCACCATGCACACTCCCCATTTAATAATATATTTATTGGCAGCTCTAGCTCGGTCATTTCTTGCTCACCTCCCATTCGTCAAGGTATTTGTATGGATACTGCTTTTGCATTTTGGAATACCGAATCATATTCCATATTTGGTCAGCTACTGATAGATTTGTTTTGTCCTTAGTAAAAGCCATCACGCTGCCTGCAATGGCTGAGAGTATAATAACAATGCTGACTGCCACATTTTTTGTAAGCAGAAAAAACATAAGGTCTATTGCTCCTGCTATGATGGTTGTTATTGCTGATTTGAATAGTTCCTCCTTTCCGAAGCCATCAAATATTTCAGGGTTTGGCTTTAGGCCTGATGGGATGTATAGGGTTTCTTTGTCTTGGAATTGATCGCTTATTGGGATCACCTCCTTTGCGGGAAAATGGGTAAAAAAATAACACCTGGGTAGGTGTTATTTTTGAATTAAAATATTATGTAATTATTGGGTAATAGAAATATATGAGGCAATACAGGATCACATAATTAAATTAAAATCTATATTATATCCGGAACTTTTCATTTCTTTCGCTAACGGTATTTTCCATCCATCATTCTTATCCATAATAATATATACAATACCTGAAATATCGTTTGGTACCTCAACATCCTGCTTTACTAAAGCACACACATTGTTTCTTCCAAGTTTTGCTATCATATATCCATGTTCAAACACTACATTTTGTCTTGCTCTGTTTAATTTATTATCTTCTTTTTCTTTATCATATCCAATATCACACGGCGTATATAATACAATACTAAAACCTATATTTGAGTATTTCTCTATTTTTTCAATTATTGTCATTCCATCATTTACTTGCTCATTTAGTATTATAGGTTCTAATCCTAATTTTTCTATAAAACGAGCTACTTCAATTTTAGCTTCATTGTCATGTCCGTGAACGATAAAAACTTTATTTTTATCCACTATTTCCTTCCTTTCTTTTCCTGTATCTTTTCCCCTATTTATACGTTCTGTAGCCTCAGACATTAGTTGTTTGGTCACATCTGTTATATATTGATCATAAGACAATATATCTTCAGGTGACACATACATTATTATCCCCGCTGACATATGGTCATTTTCATATTTAGATAATTCACGTGCTGATTTTTCAGTTGTGATAATTTTCAATCTCTGAATGTCTTGTTTTTTCAAAATATATCCGTTAACTATAAATTCTTCATTTTTTAAATAAGGTATCAAAATATCATTTAACATTTCACTTTTGTCTGTCTTATCAATATCAGTTATTACCTTATTTGTTTTTGACTTCCCTATTTTTTCAGTAGTTTCTACCAAAATTTGATAATACATTATTCTTTTCTCCTTCAATACAATTTATTTACTTTCCATTATTAGGCTTAGATAAAGTTCGCTACTTATAGCGAGTATAGGATAATCCTGCATACTTTATAAAGATTACTTACGATGTAAACAATATGTCTACAATCTCTCTGGTAATTCTTTTTCAGATTTAACCCGAATTAACTTATTCTTATATAAGAGCAACATATCGTCATACTTATTTTTGTTTTTTTCAAAATCATCAGTCCATTTAAACATTAGCCTAAACATTTCAAATGTAGGCTTATAGTTGCACTTTTCTACTCCAAGTTTCTGTTTGATAAATCTCATGATAATTCTACATTTTCGTGTTTGCAAAGGAGTATCCAAAAATATAATGTTTTCAGCCTTATCAAATAAACATTTTTGGCTTTCTCTGAATGTGCCTTCAATTATCCATTCACCTTTTCTATCAATATCGAAAATAATATTCCTTTGTTCTGCATCTGAACGCTTGTATCGTTCATCCCCTGGAAATCCCCATGCAATGCAATCACCCTCATAATATGGTATGTTGTATCTCAAAGACAATCTTCTAGCAAGGGTTGTCTTACCGCTTGCAACTATCCCCAAAATAAGTAATTTCAAAACAACTCACATCCTTAAAAAACATTTTCTATTCGCATTGTTAGCATTAGATAAAGTTCGAACTTATACCCCAGTATATGGATAATGGTAATAACAATATTATTTATTCTTCAAATTCGTAAATATCTCTGTAAATTTCTCGTATTTTCTCTTTTGTACCTTTCAGCAAATACCGATAATAGCAACAACTTGTCTGGTATATGGATAATGGGAATACCATGATTGTATAGTGTATAAGTAAAAATATTTCTAACTACTCAACTTTTCATTTATCAACTTAAATTAATCCTTTAATTCGTTGTTTTTATCTTTATTTAAAAACCCTAAAAAGAATGTTACTATCATTGGAATAAATATAATATTCAGAAAATTAGAAATAATCATCTCAATAACTGATATAAACTTAAATTGAGTAGTTTTAGGTAAAATATCTCCAAATCCAACAGTAAAATAAGTAGTAGCACTATAATATAGTGAGTCAGATAAACACTTTACGAGTCTTTTGGATTCATCATCTAATAGGCAACTTATGTAAAGATAAAAGGTTGAAAATGTAAAAATTATAAGTATTGTCAAGGCAAAATAAGCAACAATAGGAAAAAGCATTTTTAAAGCATACCCTATTTTATGTACCCAAGCAGGGGCCTTATGGAATATTTTTAATAATGGAGGTAACTTTTCTACTACTTTTGGTGTTTTAATCTCCTCAATATAAAAAGTTATACATATGACTATTGTATCAATTAGTATAACTAAGAAAAATAAAATGATTAAGCATATGTAAAAACTACTTAATAGTGGTTTCGATAGTTGTATTCTAAATATTGCATAATAGTCACATAAATATATTACAAGTAGCGAAAAGTTTAACTCTCTCTTCCTATATCTTGTTTTCGTTACTAAACAAATAATGTTCATTATTAACAGAATACATAAAGTATAGTTATTGAATTTATTGGCAAATATAATTACTGCAATGCCTAATAATATTGGCCATTTAGTGTATTTAACATCTTTAATTAAATAATCCTTAACGTCATTTGGAATTTGTTTATTCTCACTCTTTGTAGGTGTTTTACTTTTGTTGTCTATTTTCATATATTTCTCCTAGGCGGTTTATGTTTTTAAATGCCTTAATCTATTACTAATAACATTCACCAACCAATACCGTGTCTTTTTTCAAATCGGTATAATCGGAGTATATTATTTTTGATTAATTCAATTTACTTGTGCTCATATTTACATATGAATTTAAAGAAATAAATTGTGCTATGGAAATATATCTAAACAAGCAATCGTCCTCAGTAATATTATTGGAGATTGTTAACTTATTCCTACCCATGAATTATCCTCCTATAAGCACTCTCGTTATTAACCTAATTTGAAGTCAAAGTGTAACTCTTAATTTGTTTGATTTTATGGGTATTGTGAATGTTACATTCATTTTGTTCTATTTGCTCCTCTCTTTACACAATGTCCAGGCCCTTTTGTAAGCCGGCTTTATCGTCTACAGTCCTTATTATTTGTACGTATAAGTTTTATTGTTTAATGAAAGCATCTCTAATTTTTTTATATTCCTCAAAATCAACTTTTAACTCTGCCATTGTAGGGTCATTGTGTATTTCAGTTGGGTTGCTGTGTCCTTTTATAAAACCACAACTCCGTTCAAATATCTCATTAAGTTTGTCCTTGTGCATGTTAACTAGAGCACCATCAACTTTTACAAATTGCGTCAATGCAATATTTTTTTGATAACGCTTAATAGTTCCTTGAAAAATTTCATGTTCAACTAACACCTCAATTGCTGCACGCAAATACCCATATCCATCTTCTGCAACTTCAGCTTCTAGTCTGTCCTTTGGTTTGTTATTGAATAGCACATTTATTTTTGAAATATAGCCATTTACTTTGTTTATCTCTTCTTCTGCATCAATGATGAAACCGGTTTCTTCATATTCATTTTTTGAGTTGTAGAACTTACACAATAGACTTTTATAAGTCGGTTGTTTGCTGAAATAAAGGAAACTATTAAACAATAACACACTGTGAGTAAATACAACTACTTGTCTTTCATTTGACAATTTAAGAAGTCGCCTCGCTACATCATCAATTATGTTATGGTCTAAACTATTTACCGGGTCGTCAAAAATCACAGGAGCTTTAATGTTATCAAGTTGTAATTCTGTTAAAAATTCAGCCAAGGCAATTGCCTTTTGCTCCCCTTCACTTAAAATGTCAATTAAGGAATGTGCTTTAATTCTATTTACAATTTTGGAGTTACCCCTGTCAGTTCCAAAACTCAAATCAATGTTGATGTGTGTTTTTCTGAACGCTATTAATTCCGTTTTAAAAATCGAGTCAAAATTAGAGGAAACTAATTCTTCTCTCGCCTGAGTAGTTTTTCTGCTTATTGAAGATGAGTTCAAAGTTGCCGCATTTGCTTTTAGTGTATATACAATCTTGTGATTAGTAATTGCTACTCTAACTTCTGAAATTTTAATAGACAGTTGTTTGCGATCTTTTAATTCAGCTATCTTATTTTTAACTTCTGCTTCTTTTTCAGCAAGATTTGATAGTACCACTTGTTTTCTTGTTCGTATTAAAGATAATGCATCTTTCTTATCGGATAAGAACTTAATATATTTGGGATAATCAAAATCAAAAGTAGAACCATCGTTAACTTTATCGGTAGTGAATGCTGATCTAAGTAATTCCAAGTTTTTGTTATATTCTATAATTTCCGATGGTTGAACTGCCTTTTCGCTTTCATCTACACCAAATATCGGTTGATGAAAAGTAAGATTGGATTCAATTTTTAAAACTTGGTTTATAAGATTTATCTTCTGATTTTTTAACGATAATAGATTTTCTTGTGTCTTATCGTTAAGAAGCATTCGGTAACTTGTCAATAACTCTTTTGCTGAATTTCCAAGTGGTTGCAAGCAATACACACAAGTATCGGTGGCATTAGGGTAGTTTGGTTTATTAATGACTTTTATATAATCTTCTGTTGCCTTTATAAAAGATTGAAAATGTTGTGTTTCGTAAAATTCAATTCCATTTATCTCGGCAATTTGTTTAATTCCCATTTGTGTCTTACTTTCCAAAATTGCAATTTCCTTATTCAAATTAAATAGTTCTTGCCAATTAGTTGCGTTAAAATTGGATTGTGCTGTCTGTATTTTGCATAGTATAATATCTAATTCACTTATCGAAGCAATAATGGTCTGAATTTCAGTTTCGATAAGTATCTTGTTAAAATATGATAACTCAGATTCTTTGTCTTTTAGCTCCTGTTCTTGAGTAGGAGTGAAGGTTGCAAGTTCGGTAAGTTTTTCCTCTGTCGATTCTGCAGAGAGTGTCGAAATGAAAACTTGTTGTGGAGTTTCAATGTTTAGAGTACCAGCCCAGTGTATTTTTGTAGGATGTGAGTCGACTTTTCCGTTTAATAATTTTGTAAGCTCATTTAGTTCCGAAATAACAATATTGAACAAATGAAAACCAATTGGTGAGACAATTAACTGCCTATCGGAAAGAGAAATCTGAACACAATTATTATTGAAAACAGATATGTTTTGCAACTCAGGATTTTTGTTTGTTCCATCCCAAATAAATGTTTCATCCGTCCCATTTACTTGAAATTTTATTGTAGCAGTTTTAGCTTGTGTAGGCCCGAAAATGTTTGCAATAATTTCATCTTTGTTATCATAACTGAAACCAAGAGTTTTGAGAATTCTACCATAACCAGTTTTCCCCGTTCCATTCTCCCCGAAAATCACAGTCAAGTTTTTATTGAAAGTTATCGTCTGATTTTTCGCAAGTCGATTTACGCCTGTTATATCAGATAATGTTTTTAACTCAATTTGTTTACTTGTAGGCGAAAAGGTAGGTTTTATTATTGTAAGTGCAGGTAAATCTGAAAGTTGATTAATTGATTGCAAAAAATAATTAAAAACAGATTGTCTATCCGATGAAGTCAATTCGTCTTCAGTGCTTATAATTTTGCTTATAAGAAGTTTACCCCATTCACCATGACTAACTGCCCATTCCCAAAGAAAATCTTCTATTCCTTTTTTACTTGTCGTTGTTGATGCCATTTAAAATCATTCCTTTCTATTTAGATTTATAGCATTAGTCCTAAGTTGCCAATACCATTCTTATTCTCGACATATATTATGAGCTATTTGATAAAATAAAGAAGTCTACCCAGGACTAATGAACTTTGTATCTTCCCATAATAGCCATAATACCTTCCTAACAATCTCCACCCATTTTATCACATTTCTCCAATTAATGTGCCTATTTTTATAAATTCACCCATAATACCCCAAAACTATCTCCTTTAACTGCCACACACTCTCCGCAATAACATAAAATACTACAGCATTTCTCGCCCTTTTCTTATACATAGCCAATTCGTCCTCATTTATCCCCATCCGTACAAGGCAGTAGACTACCCTAAATACTGCACCAGTTCGGATAAGAATAATAAAGGCATCAGTCATTTGCTTTATCAAATCCATTAGCTAATGCCTCCTCTTATTTAAATGCTCCCTTTGCCATCTGTACCATTCTTGCCGACTGATATACTGTGCCCATTGCTCCTGATGGGTTTCCACCTGAAACTATCATGAATTCTTGTAGGAATTTTGGTGTTTTTACTGACAACATTACTGCCGCTAATCCCCAAAACACATGAGTATTTAGCATCAAACCTACTCCGAGCTTGGCTAATACTATTTGAACAACTACAGCAACTGTACTTTGAAAGAACTTTTGTATATATGTCTTAAACATTCCCTTATCACTATCTAATAGACCTACGCAAGCTAATGGTAAACCAATCCTCAAAATCAATATCTCAAGTCCCCTCATTAAAAACTGCAAATATAGAAGGAAAAATACTATAAAAAATATCAGTGAAATAATTGCCGTAAATAACCCTGCCGAAGATATTCCACTGATTATTGCTGTAAAATCCGCCTGCATTCCTGTTCCTATTGCAATTAGCAGCTTATTCGTCAATTCGTCAACAATTTCTGCTAGCCATTCATACATTACTGGAAAAGATACTGCTATAGCAAGTGACTTGAAAAAGTTCGTCAGTAATAATAGCGGGTCTGCATCTGCATCACCTTCCGTCCAAAGTATATACGTTTCGAAGCCCTTCTTAAGAAATTTAAGTACGATAAGACTTACTCCAAAGCCAAAGAAAATATCAAAAATTTCAGTAAACCCGTTACTTCCCAGCATGGTAGTCATATATCTTTCAGCATGTAGTGTCATTGGCACAAGTCCTGATAATATGTTATTTACGTATGCAAGGCAACCTGTAAGAACTGCTGAAATTAATAACACAAGCAATACTTCCAAACAGATTCCTCCTTTCCCACATGGCTTGTTTCAAGCCATGTGCATACAATTCAATTTTTATCTTGGTCAACTTTTTAATTAGCCCTTGAAATTGAACATCTCTGTTATTTTCCGAGTCAGAGTTGGAAGCACCGTATCCTTAAACAGCATATATAGTCCCCCAAGCAAAAGTCCTCCAATTACAACACTTATGAGTATTTTCAAAGCTGTATCAACAAATCCTTCTCCCTTATTGTCTCGAAGCAATCCCGTTATCTTGTTTTCAAAATCATTCACCTTACTAGCAGCCTTTAAAAATGTTGTATTTACAAATCTATTCATATAATTAATTCCTCCAATTTTTTTATATAATGCTTTTACTTTCAAATAGTTGTTTATAGCTAATACTTTAACTTCCTCTCTTACATAATTACAATAAAATCACATCAACCTAGTTACTGATAATATCCAATAATCAGGCTTAATATAGCAGATCCCAGTACTGCCCCTACACTTGACACAATGGCTACAACAATTCGGTTGTTCCACTTTTTCATATCCATTTCATCAGCTGCTGAACGCCTAATAAAGAAATAAATTATTAGCAATCCTGCTGCCACTGGAGCCAATACCATAAGCCAAGTAGTTAAGTCTTGGATTAGTCTTTCAGTTCCTTTTGCTATTTTGCTATCTGCGACACTAGATGCAGCATATACTGGAATATTGTTAAATGCAGCAATAAACATCAACAGAAACACTCTTATCTTTCTTCTTGAAACTTTTAATAATCTCTTCATTCAATTCCCCTTTCCAGTCTGCTTCTTCTTGATATTTGTAAAGGCAATCCCCTGCTAAGTATTTTCCTCCTCCACCTCTCCAATTTCATAAACAGAGTTCTTGGATTCAGGGGGAGTTTTTACACACTCTGAATCTTAGAAATCGTTATCCAGGGTCGTAGCGCCGCTTATTTCCCACTTATAGAGGTTGGAGTATTAGCGACGGTAGACATCGGATAAATATATGGTATATTATTTTGAGCTCGTACAGAGCTAGTTCCTGTAGGCTGAACCTTTTTATTTGTCCCAATTATTTGTTTGGGTTGCTGCTCACATGCAGCAATAAATATTTTCCATACATTCCACAGTTCCATTTTTGTTGCTTTGATTTCTCGTATACTCCTAGCTTTTTCCCTTTGTTCCCGCACTTTTCTGTTGTGCTCAACATCCCCAAGGCCAAGCATTTTATTAAACATCCATTTTGATAAATCTGGACAATACATTATTGTAGGATTACTTCTTGAAGTGATTAAGCTGTATGGTCTTGAAATCATTCTCACCTCATCCATCATAAGCAAGGGCCTGCCTGTTAGGTTAATACTATGTGAGCTTGATGGATTTGAATATTTGCCATGAGAAGAACTTAATGAATATGTACTTACAGTATAATTGCCCAGCCTTTTGCTGATTTCCTCAAGCGTTTCATTGTCTTCAGCCTGAAGGTAAATCCACACATGGCAATTACCCTTTATCACCTTTGCAACATCTTCCCCATACTTATCCTTTAACTGGGCAAACGACTGCAGAAATAGATTGAACCGGATACCTCTGCCACCCCCAACTGTAAGCTTATTTGCAAAGCCCGTAATTGTGGCGTAATTTCCGAATTCATCGAGTAGGAAGTTTACCCTGTTTTCAAGTCTTCCACCCCTTTCGTCAGCAGTATTTACTAATTGCTCGTAATGCTGTGATACCAATAAGCTTGCAATTGTATAATAGGTTGTCTTCTCATCAGGCAAAATTATAAAAAGCGCCATCTTTCTCTTTGCGAGATCCTTTGGATAGTAATCGCTAATACAGGTCATTGAGTTAATAAGTGGGCTTGTGAAAAGTCGAAGTGTTGTAAGTGCAGCTGTATAGAAGCTTCCCCTGGTTTTAGCAGGAGCAACCTCTGAAATAGCCAGAAGTGCCTTTGCCGGGTGGTCATCAGCCAGCTTTTTGACA
>Ga0123336_10000099_pt1 | contig 85669 bp, 76 predicted proteins | sample SSSSmetaG_FD_96466 | JGI IMG/M metagenome (GOLD analysis project Ga0123336, IMG submission 96466) | Glacier valley bacterial and archeal communities from Borup Fiord, Nunavut, Canada, to study Microbial Dark Matter (Phase II) - ​SSSS metaG | ecosystem: Environmental > Aquatic > Freshwater > Ice...
AGCTACGTCGCACGCCGCGCTCGCTTCGCGATCACGAGTACCAGCGCGATCAGCGTGGCGAGCAACAGATAGTGCGAGTAGCGATAATCCGCGGCCGGCGCGAGCAACAGGATCGTGAGCTCGTAGCCGAGGCTCGAGCCCAGCACCACGAACGCTGCGCGATTGCCGCGCACGAAGCCGAGCAACACGAGCGAGACGACGAGATACGCGAGCGGCCCGTACCAGATCGCGCCGCAGTGGCGGACCCACCAGAACCAGCCGCGCTGGACGATGGACGGCTCGCCGGCGAGCCCGAGCTCGTGATCGAGCTCCGGCGTGCCGACATACGCGAACGTCTGGGTCAGGGCCGGCACCGCGATGCGCGCGCGCGCCTGGATCACCAGCTGGAACACGGTGAGGCGATGCTTCGCGTAGGCGAGTGGGTACGCGGTGATCAGCTTGCGCCACGCAACCGCGACCGCTGCGAATTCGGTGGGGGTCGCGGGCTCGGCGAGCGGCCGCGGATGCTCGAAGTAGATGAAGCTGCCGCGCGGCTCGTACGCGGCCGCGATCGTCTTCTGCAGATCGTGATCGACGTGCAGCGGCACACCGACGAGCGTCTGTTTCAGGTCTTCGTCGGAGATCGGCGGCGCGAAGTGGACGATGCCGCTGATGTCCATCGGCGCCGCCGAGCGTGCGAACGGGTGCTGGTGCTCGTTCACCAGCGCCGCGTTGAGCCCGAGGCTCGCCGCGGTCACCGCGATCCACACGCCGACCGCGAGCGCGTAGCGGCGGACGACCCGCGGTTGCTCGCGCCCCCACAGCAACACGATCGGCGCGAACGTCGCGGCGAGTGCGTTGTAACGGAGCGCGCTCGCAAGCACGAACGCGAAGAGGCCCAGAAGCCGGACACGCGGGCGAGGCGAGAGCAGCGCGGCGATGCCGACAAGGAGGTACCCCACCATCTGCGGGTCGCTCCAGATTACACCGGTGACCGTGAGGATCGGAGGGAACCAGGCGATCGCGAGCGCGGTGGCCGAGGCCGCGCGCGGCGACACTTGATCGCGAACGAGCGCGTACGTGCCGAGCACCAGCGCGGTGGTCTGCAGCACGAGCATGCCGAACGTCCCACCCACAAGCAGCTCGACAGCACGCCACAGCGCGGACATCGCCGGCGGATGCCAGTCGCCGAGCTGCCAGCGCCTGGCTTGCGCGAGCTGATCGACCGAGTCGTAGCTGACGAGCCCGGGATAGCCGTACAGGATGACGCCGGCGATCGCGATCCCGAGGATCATGCGCGGAGTCAGCCAGCGGTTCACCCCCCGAGGCTAACGCAATGCTCCGCGTTAGCGGCGACGACGGCGTAACACGATGCCGACGAGCCCGATTCCGAGCAGGCCGGTCGCGGCACCGTGGCCGCTGGCATCGCAGCAGCCGCCACCCGATGACGACGGCCAGCACGTCCCGGTGCCATTGCCTTCGTCCAGACAATCGAGGCCCGACGGGCACGCGTTGTCCGTACCGGTGGTGCAGCTCTGCGTGCAGTGGCTCGCATCGCCGCTCGTGCCGCACTGACCCGAATCGCAATCGCTGTTGTTCGCGCACGTGATACCGAGTCCGTTGGCGGTGAACGGCATGATGATGCACGCGCTCGCGAAGCACTCGGTGCCTGCCGTGGTGCAGTCCGCATCGGTCGCGCAGGTGAGCGGCACGTGCGCGGTGATGAACGCTTGCTCGGCATCGACGCGGGTGTCAGCGCCAAACTGGGCGCAGCTCTGATCGCCGAACGACGTGATGCCGATCTCGACGAGCTTGCCCTTGATCATCGCGAACGAAGGGCCTCCGGAATCGCCGTTGCACTTACCCTTGCCGTTGCTCTGGTTGTAGCAGAGCAGGTTTGCATCAGTGCCGATCTGGGAGTCGCACGCGACCGAGGTCTGGTTGACGACGTACTCGACACCGGCGTTGCCGTTCGCCGAGGTCACGCCGAAGCCGACCTGGGTCACAGCGATGCCGACAGGCGCGGCCGCGGCGGAGAAGTTGAGCGCCTGCGGCTTGATGCCGGTGACCGCGGTGGTGAGGTGGATGAGCCCCGTGTCGTGCGAGCCGAGGTTGTTGATGTTGAAGCCAGGATCCGGCATCGAATCTTGCGCGGTCATCACGGTGCCGCTGGTCGCGCGCACGGTGTTGAAGTGGACCTTGATCGAGGCGGTGACCGCGGCTTGCGTAGAGACCTTGAGCTCGGACGGCAATACGCAGTGCGCGGCCGTGAGCACCCACTCGGGCGCGATCAACGTGCCGGTGCACAGGCCTTGATTCTGTCCGCTACCGATATCGATCGCGACCACGGTCGGATAGTCGCCAACCGCGGTCGGGGTGCCGCCGACGATCGGCGAGGTGGTTAGCATGCCCGCGAACGAGCTACTGGCGGTCACCAGGGACAACAACAACATCAGCCGATGCATTGGTCGAAGAATGGCCCAGCGGGTCGGTTCTCCTCCACCAAAAAGGCTAACGCTTCTTGGCAGCAGTGCGGTGTGGAACAGGCGTTCGAGTCCACAGCTCGGACTTCCCGCCCCGCTTCTCCAGGAGGCGGATCTCCCCGATCTGCATTCCCCGGTCGATCGCCTTGCACATGTCGTAGATCGTGAGGGCTGCCGCACTGACCGCGGTCAACGCCTCCATCTCGACCCCGCTGCGGTCGAAACATTTCACGGTTGCAACAATGGTCACGGCGCGCACACCGACCGCGAGCTCGACCTCGACGCCGGTCAGCCGCAGGGGATGACACAGCGGGATCAGCTCGGCGGTGCGCTTCGCGGCCTGGATGCCCGCGATCCGCGCGATGCCGAGCACGTCGCCATTGCCGATCGTGCCGGCGGCGATCTGCTTGGCTGTCGCGAGCTCCATCGTGATGGTGCCGGTCGCGATCGCTACCCGTGCAGTCTCGGGCTTCGCCCCCACCTCGACCATGTGCGCGTTGCCGGCGGCGTCGAAGTGCGTGAGCTTGGCAGCTACCGCCGGCTTCGGCATTACTCGACGGTGACAGACTTGGCGAGGTTGCGTGGCTGATCGACGTCGGTGCCTTTGCCGTCGGCGACGTAATAGCTCAGCATCTGGAGCGGCAGCACCGTGAGGATCGGCTGGAGCTCGAGCGCGGTATCCGGCACGAGCACCACGTCGTCGGCATGGCCACCGATCTCGTTGTCGCCCTTGGTCGCGATCGCGAGTACCTTGCCTTGGCGCGCGCGGACCTCTGCCAGATTCGAGACGACCTTCTCGTAAAATGGTCCGCGCGGCGCGAGCACCACGACCGGCAGATTCTCGTCGATGAGCGCGATCGGGCCGTGCTTCATCTCGCCGGCGGGATAGCCCTCGGCGTGAATGTACGAGATCTCTTTGAGCTTGAGCGCGCCCTCGAGCGCGATCGGGTACTGCGAACCGCGGCCGAGGAACAAGAAGCCGTGCGCGCCACCGTAGCGCCGCGCGAGCACCTGGAGCTGCGCACCCCCTTCGACGATGTCGCGCATCTTCTGCGGCAGTTGAACGAGCTCGCCGAGCAACGCGCGAGCTCGCTCGTTCGACAGGGTCTTGGTGCGCTTGCCGAGATAGATCGCGACGAGGGCCATCGCGACGAGCTGCGTGGTAAACGCCTTGGTCGAGGCAACCCCGATCTCCGGACCTGCGTGCGTGTAGAACGCGTGGTCCGCGAGCCGCGGGATCGACGACTCGAGCACGTTCGAGATCGCGAGGACCTGCGCGCCCCGCTTCTTCGCTTCGCGCACCGCTTCCATGGTGTCGAGGGTCTCGCCCGATTGGCTGACCGCGATCACGAGGTCGCCGGCGCCGATGATCGGATCGCGATAGCGAAACTCCGAAGCAATCTCGACCTCGACCGGGATACGCGCGAGCGCTTCGATCATGAACTCGCCGACCATCGACGCGTGGTACGAGGTACCGCACGCGACGAACACGATGCGCTTGATCTTCGCGACGTCGAGCGTGACGCCATCGAGCAGCACGTCGTCGTGCTCGAGATCGACGCGACCGACGAGCGTATCCGCGACGGCGCGCGGCTGCTCGTGGATCTCCTTGAGCATGAAGTGTTTGAAGCCGCCCTTCTCTGCCTGCACCGCCGACCACGTGATGGTCTTGGTCGCGCGGGTGATTGGCTTGCCTTCGAGATCGGTGATCGCGACGGCCTCGCGGGTCACGGTCACCACCTCGCCCTCTTCGATGAAGATGACCTTGCGGGTCTCGGCGAGGATGGCGGTGACGTCCGAGGCGATGAAGTTCTCGTTCTCGCCGAGCCCGATCACCAGCGGTGAGCTGTTCTTCGCGGCGACGAGCGTCTGCGGTTCGTTATCGCTCATCACGACGAATGCGTAACTGCCGCGCACCTTCGCGAGCGCGCGGCGCACCGCGAGGGTGAGGTTCTCGGCGGTCTTGATCTCGCGAGCGACGAGATGGGCAAAGATTTCGGTGTCGGTCTCCGACGAGAACTTCGAGCCCGAGGCCGCGAGCTCGGCGCGGAGCTGGAGGTGGTTCTCGATGATGCCGTTGTGGATGACGCTGATCGGCCCGACCTTGTGCGGGTGCGAGTTCTCGTCACTGGGACGGCCGTGCGTGGCCCAGCGCGTGTGCCCGATGCCGGCGGTGCCCGGGGCCGGATCCTCCAGCAGCTTCGCTTCGAGGTTGGCGAGCTTGCCGCGGCACCGGACCACTTTCGAGGTCCCGTTGTTAAAGACCGAGACGCCCGCGGAGTCGTAGCCGCGGTACTCGAGCTTGCGCAGACCACCGACGAGGAGCGGCGTCGCCTGGCGGCCGCCAATGTACCCGATGATGCCGCACATCGGATTACTTTCTCGGGGCCGGGGCCGGGGACGGGGTTGCTGGGGCGGCGGCCGCAGGAGTCGCGGCAGGCGGCGCGCCGTCGTCGGTCGGGTCGGCCTCTTCGATACCGGTGAGCTCGCCGATGTCTGGCGCCTGATACGGCGTCACGGGTGAGTCGACGCGCATGGTGGCGTGGTGACCACCGCAAGCTCCGAGGAGCAGCATCAGGAGGGTCGCGCGGATCTTCATCGACGAGAACGCTACCATGCTTAGCGGCTATCGATCGACTCGAGAAGGGCGACCAGTGAGGGGCGTGCGCTACAGTGACACCGCCGTGAGACTGATGACGTACAACCTGAACTACGGCAACCCCGATCCGATCGGATCGCTCGACGCGATCGCGGCGGCGGATGCCGATGTCGTGCTGCTCCAAGAGATCACAGCCGGCTGGCAGCGAGCGCTCGCGAAACGCTTCGCCACCCAGTATCCGACTCACATATTTCGGCTACATCGGCGCAACGCGGGTGGCCTCGCGGTGCTCTCGAAGCTGCCGGTCGGTGGCGAAGAGTTGCTGTCGCCGCCCGACGGTGGTTGGTTCCCGGCGCAACGGATGGTCGTGACCACGCCATTCGGCGAGTGCGAGATGTTGCACGTCCATCTCCGCCCCGCGCTCGACAACGGCAGCTGGATCAGCGGCTTCATGACAACCCCGCCGGTGCGTGAGCAGGAGATGATCAAGTACTGGAAGGAGCTGGCCCGCGCCCTGCCCGTCATTGTCGCCGGAGATTTCAACGAGGATCCGACCGGCCTCGCGCTCGCGTTCCTCGACAAGCAAGGCGCAACGCGGGTCGCGACCGCCGGGCCGCGCACGTGGCATTACGAGCAGGACTCGTGGGACGTGCTCAAGATGGATCTCGATCACATCGTGATCAGCGGCGAGTTGTGCGCGACCGACGCGATCGTGCTCGACACCGGGACCAGCGATCATCGCCCGGTGCTGGCAACGATCAGCGCTAAGCTTGCTGCATGACGAACGCCGCCGTGGCAGGAGCCGTCACGATCGGCGACCTCGTGATCAATCGGCTCGGGTTCGGCGCGATGCGATTGACCGGACCCGGCATCATCGGTCCACCGCCGAATATGGCTGCCGCGATCCAGACCTTGCAGACCGCGCGCGAGCTCGGCGTCACGTTCATCGATACGTCGAACGCGTACGGCCCCGTGGTCAGCGAGTTGCTCGTGCAGAAGGTGCTGCACCCGTACAACGGCATCACGATCGCGACGAAGGGTGGCTACACCCGACCAGGCCCGAACAAGTGGGCGCACGACGCTCGGCCCGAGGCGCTGCGCGCCGCGGCGCAAGCGAGTTGCAAAATTCTCGGCGTCGAGCGCATCGATCTGTGGCAACTCCATCGCGTCGATCCGAACGTGCCGATGGACGAACAGTTCGGCGCGATCGCCGCGATGCAGAAGGAAGGCCTGATCCGGCACGCCGGGCTCAGCGAGGTCTCGATCGCCGTGATCGAACGAGCGCAGCAGCACTTCCAGGTGGCGAGCGTGCAGAACGGCTATCACCTGATCGAGCGCAAAAACGAGCCCGTGCTCGAGTACTGCGAGCAGCACGGGATTCCGTTCATCGGGTACTTTCCGCTCGCGACCGGTGCGCTTGCCGCGCCCGATTCGATCTTGATCCACATCGCAAAGGAGCTCGGCATCACGCCCGCGCAGACCGCGATCGCGTGGTACCTGCGGCGATCACCACACATGGTGGTCATCCCCGGTACGCAGAATCCCGCGCACTTGCGCGAGAACATCGGTGCGGCGAGCGTCACACTAAGCGACGCGCATTTCTCGAAAATCGCCAGGATTGGGCAGAAAGCCGCGCTGTTGCGAGCGCCGAAATAATCTGTGGCGCAGCCTCGCGAGCACCGCGGGCCAGGTGAGTTACCCTACACGGTATGCGATTAACCTTCGTTCCTCTGATCATGGCCGCAGCCCTCGGTGGCTGCATTGCCTCGGGTAGTGCGGATGTCTCGTACGGTGGTGGCGTCGGAGTCGTCACGCCCGATCTCGTGATGGTCAGCCCCGGCGTCCAGGTCGTCGCGGACTACGACGACTCGGTGTTCTACAGCGATGGCTACTATTGGCGGAGCGACGGCGGCATGTGGTACCGGTCGACCTACTACTCGGGTGGCTGGGGCTACTACGCGTCGCCGCCGAGCGCGATCATCTCGATCAACGAGCCATATCGCTATCGCAACTATCGTCCGAACGGCTATCAGCCGCGTCATCAGCCGTATCGCCAGCCGGAGCCCATCCGTCGTGGCGGGGCACCGGAAGGTGGCGCGGTCGTTCGCGATCATCGCGAGCCGCAGCCGTACCGGCAGCCCGAGCCGATGCGGCAGCCCGAGCCGAACGTTCGCGATCATCGCGAGCCCGAGGCGCGTCAGCCCGAGTCGCAACCCCAACCGAACGTCCGCGACCACCGCACCGAATCGCCGCCGCCCACGCCGCCCAAAAAAGACCCGCACGTTCGCGACCATCGCTAGCTATTGTGGTGTTCGACCAACGCTCGGAGGCGATCGGTCGCCTCTGCCAGTCCGCGGACTCGCGCCCGCGCCGTTGGTCGAGCGAGCGCAAGCGTGTCGTGTCGTGTCGTGTCGTTCATAGGCAGCTTACTGGTTGCCTAATTTACGCGGCGAGTCCAGATGCAACCCAGGCATTGCACTTGTTGGATCGGCGATCCGGAGCGCTTTGACCGCTACGCGCAGGTAGTCGTGCTCGGTCAAGATGCCGACCAGCCGATGATCGTAGTCGACCACTGGCAGGCAGCCGTACGTCTGATCGAGGAGCGTGAGCCCCGCGACCGAGGCCAGCGTGTCGGGCGTGACCGTCCACACGTCGCGCGTCATGATCTGGCGCACGAGCACGTCTTCTTCGCGTGCTCGGCGCTGCTCGTCGGTCAGGCCGGTCATCGTGCTGATCTGTGCGCGCAACAGATCGCGATGCGTGACGAGCCCGACGAGACGCCGATCGTCATCGATCACCGGCAGGTGACGGAGGTGCTTGTAGCGCATCACGTCGTCGGCCAAGGGCAGCGACTGTTCAGGGAAGAACGTGACAACCGGAGAGGACATGATGTCGCGAACGCGAACAGGATGCATGCCCCGGGTACTGCAACGGATATGCCTCCGCGATTTTGGTGATTTTCGCGAGGCCGCCGAGCGCGCGCTGGCTGGCCGGGCGATTCGCCGTGGCAGCCGCGCTCACCCGAACACGCCGAGCGAGGGTGAACGCTCATTGCTGTCAACACTCGTGTTGATAGGCTGCCGAGATGCCGCGGCGTGATCCTCGAAGAAACCATCGCGCGCCGGTGCTAAGGTGCGCACGTGGTCAACCGCCCCGTCGCTCTCGCGCCCTACAAGCCACAGCATCACGTCCGCATCGTCACCGCGGCGTCGCTGTTCGATGGCCACGACGCGGCGATCAACGTCATGCGCCGGATCATGCAAGCGGCCGGAGCCGAGGTCATCCATCTCGGCCACAACCGCTCGGTCCAGGAGATCGTGGACTGCGCGATCCAGGAAGACGTCCAGGGCATCGCCATCACCTCGTACCAGGGTGGCCACGTCGAATACTTCAAGTACATGATCGATCTGATTCGCGAACGCGGCGCCAACATCTTGGTGTTCGGCGGCGGCGGCGGCACGATCCTTCAGAGCGAGATCGAGGAGCTCCATGCGTACGGCGTCACGCGCCTGTACTCGCCTGACGACGGCCGCAAGATGGGGCTGCAGGGGATGATCAATGACCTGCTGCAGCGCTCGGACTTCGAGAAAGCGCCGCCGGCGATCGCGAAGGCCGTCCCCGCGTTGCCCGCGCGCTCGCCGTCCGTGATCGGTGGGCTGATCACGGCCGCCGAGAATCATCCCGATGCGGGTGACGAGCTGCGCAAGGCGCTCGAACCGATCCTCGCGAAGTCGACGAAGGTTCCCGTCCTCGGCATCACCGGAACGGGCGGCGCCGGCAAGTCGTCGCTGGTCGACGAGCTGGTGCGGCGGTTCCTTGTCGATTTTCCGGACAAGACCATCGCGGTCATCTCGGTCGATCCGAGCAAGCGCAAGAGCGGCGGCGCACTGCTCGGCGATCGCATCCGGATGAACTCGATCGATAACCCGCGCGTCTACATGCGGTCGCTGGCGACACGGCAATCGAACATGTCGCTCTCGAAGCACGTGCGCGAGTCGATCGAGATCTGTCGCGCGGCGCGGTTCGACCTCGTGGTCGTCGAGACCTCGGGCATCGGCCAGAGTGACACCGAGATCACCGAGCACGCGGATGTCTCGCTCTACGTGATGACCGCGGAGTACGGCGCGGCAACGCAGCTCGAGAAGATCGACATGCTCGATTTTGCCGACGCGATCGCGATCAATAAGTTCGACAAGCGCGGCTCGCTCGATGCGCTGCGCGACGTGCGCAAGCAGTACAAGCGCAACCACAACGCGTTCACCACGGCCGACGAGCAACTGCCCGTCTACGGTACGATGGCGGCGCAGTTCAACGACCCAGGCATGAACACCCTGTACCGAGCCCTGATGGACCTCCTCGTGGCACGCACCCAGGCGCCGCTGCACTCCAAGTTCGAGATATCTGACGGGATGAGCGAGAAGAAGTGGATCATCCCACCCGATCGGACGCGTTACCTCGCGGAGATCGCCGAGGCCTGTAACGCGAACGACGCGCACGTCAAGAACCAGGCCTCGATCGCGCGCCGGATGTATCAACTCCACGGCACAGTCGAGGCTCTGCGCGCGAACGTCGGTAAGAAGAAGCTCGAGATCGTCGAGACGTCCGACACCGTGCAGGTCACCCAGGTCGTCGAGGGCGAACCGGCCTACGTCGGCGAGCTCGTCGCCCTCTATCACGATCTCGAGACCCGGCTCACCGCCGAGTCACGCAAGCTCCTCGCGGAGTGGCCGGCCGTGAAGCGGCGCTACGCCGCGGCGAAGTATCAGTTCCAGGTTCGCGACAAGGTGATCGAGCTCGACCTCACGACCGAGTCGCTCTCGCACTTGAAGATTCCAAAGGTCGCGCTGCCGCAGTACGAGGACTGGGGCGATATCTTGACGTGGCTGCTGCGAGAAGCGCCGCCCGGCGAGTTCCCGTTCACCGCGGGTGTGTTCCCGCTCAAACGCGAAGGCGAAGATCCGGCGCGGATGTTCGCTGGTGAAGGCGGCCCGGAGCGCACGAATAAGCGGTTCCACTACGTCTCGCGTGGCCTGCCGGCGAAGCGGCTCTCGACCGCGTTCGACTCGGTAACGCTGTACGGCGAGGATCCGGATCACCGGCCCGATATCTACGGCAAGGTCGGCAACTCCGGCGTCTCGATCGCGAGCGTCGACGACGCGAAGAAGCTCTACTCCGGCTTCGATCTCGCCGATCCAGCGACGTCGGTGTCGATGACGATCAACGGCCCGGCACCGATGCTGCTCGGGTTCTTCTTGAACGCGGCGATCGACCAGCAGTGCGAGAAGTACATCGTCAAGCACGGTCTCGCCGCCGAGATCGAAGCGAAGATCGTCGCGCTCTATCAGCAGCGCGGCACGCCCCGCCCTCGCTATCAAGGAGAGGTGCCCGAGGGCAACAACGGCCTTGGCTTGATGCTGCTCGGCGTCTCTGGCGACGATGTGCTGCCGCTGGATGCGTACGAGAAGATCCGCGCCGCTACGCTCCAGCAAGTGCGCGGCACGGTCCAGGCCGACATCCTCAAAGAAGATCAGGCCCAGAACACCTGCATCTTCTCGACGGAGTTCGCGCTCCGCATGATGGGCGACATCCAGCACTTCTTCATCGAGCAGAAGATCCGCAACTTCTACTCTGTCTCGATCAGCGGCTATCACATCGCGGAAGCAGGCGCGAACCCGATCAGCCAGCTCGCGTTCACGCTCTCGAACGGCTTCACCTTCGTCGAGTACTACTTGTCGCGCGGGATGAAGATCGACGACTTCGCACCTAACCTGTCGTTCTTCTTCTCGAACGGCATGGATGCGGAATACGCCGTGCTCGGTCGGGTCGCTCGGCGAATCTGGGCGAAGGCGATCCGCGACAAGTACGGCGGCAATGACCGCTCGCAAAAGCTCAAATATCACATCCAGACCTCGGGTCGTTCGCTGCACGCGCAGGAGATTTCGTTCAACGACATCCGCACCACGTTGCAGGCGCTGCTCGCGCTGAACGACAACTGCAACTCGCTGCACACCAACGCGTACGACGAAGCGATCACGACGCCAACCGAAGAATCGGTTCGCCGCGCGCTCGCGATCCAGCTCGTGATCAACAAGGAGTTCGGGCTCTCCAAGAACGAGAACCCGAACCAGGGTTCGTTCATCATCGAGCAGCTGACTGACATGGTCGAAACAGCGGTCCTCGCCGAGTTCCGGTCGATCAGCGAGCGCGGCGGTGTGCTCGGTGCGATGGAGCGGATGTACCAGCGCTCCAAGATCCAGGAGGAATCGCTGTACTACGAGACGCTCAAGCACGACGGCACGCTGCCGATCATCGGCGTCAACACGTTCCTCGATCCGGAGGGCAGCCCGACCGTCGAGCCACCCGAGGTGATTCGTGCGACGACCGATGAGAAGCATTACGCGATCGAGGCGCGTGATGCCTTCTGGAAGCGCAACAGCGCGGTCGCACCGAAGGCACTCGCCGAGGTCAAGCGCGCCGCGCTCGATGGCGACAACGTGTTCACCGCGTTGCTCGAAGCCTGCAAGGTCTGCACGCTCGGCCAGCTCTCGAAGGCGCTCTACGAAGTGGGTGGTCAGTACCGGCGCAACATGTGACGTGTCGCGCCACACTGCCCATGTCCGATTGCGCTCGGCCGTGGAAGCCGCTGTTAGTGGGCAAGGTCGACCGGCCATGTGATAAGCGCGACCCATGCGGACCTCGATAATCGCGTTTGTGATCGCTGCGTGTTCGCCCTCGCCTCGTGCTGGCGGTGATCCGCAACCCGATGCCTCGTCGCACGTCACGCCCGATACCGGGCGACCAGCCGTGTGTTTCGAGCCCGAAATCGCGGGTACGGCGACGATCGGTAACGCCGCCGTTCAAGCTTGTGCGATCTGGAACAACGTCTCGCGGATGAGCGGCGACGTCACGCTCACGCGTGACACGAGCTCGTTCACGATGGCGTTCTCGAACGGGCTCACGTTCGCGGGCTCGGTGAGCAGCAGCAACCACGTGACGTTGGTGAACGTCGAGCCCCACACGTTTGACGATGGCTGCGGCTGGCAATCGACCGAGACGTTGACCGGAACCCTGGATCCTGCCACGTGCGTACTGTCGCTCTCGTACGCCTACGCGGAGATGATCGTGCAAGACAACGGGGCCTGCGCGACGCCGTGCTCCGGCACCGCGAACGTCTCGCTCGGAGTCACGCCGATCGTCCAGTAGCGCGCCGCAGCTGCTTGACGGCCTTCTGCCATGTTCAGGCAACCGCGCCGAAGTGCTACGTTCTCGTCGCCGTGAAACCCACCTACGACGACTGGCGCGCGCAGGTAGAGAAGGAGCTCGCCGGCGCTCCGTTCGAGAAGCTCGTCACCCGAGCCGAAGGGCTCGCCATCCAACCACTTTACACCGAGCGCGTGGATCCGGGCGTGCCGGGACTCGCACCGTTCGTGCGCGGCGCCACCGCAACCGCGGCCCCGTTCGAGCTGTGCATGCGTAGCGGCGATCGCGACGCGATCGCGGACGACCTCGCTGGCGGTACCGATGCGCTGTGGTTTGCAGATGGTGATCGAGCCTCCCTCGAAGCCGCCCTCGGTCACAAGCTCGGGATCGTGATGGATGTCGCGGGCACGCCCAGGATCGAACATTTCAAGGCCGTGATGAACGCGCGCCGCGCGTGGCTCGGCGTCGATCCGATCGGCGAGCTGTGGGCTGGTGAGCTCGAGGCGAGTGCCCTGCCACGCCAGCTCAACGAGGTCAGCGCGTTCGCACGTCGCGTCGCCGAACAACGCGCGAGCGGCATGCTCGGAGCGCCCGACCATCACGTGCGGCCCGTGCGGATCTCGAGCGTCGCGTTTCATGCCGCGGGCGCCGATGCAGCCGACGAGCTCGCATTGATCCTCGCGACCGGGGTGGCATACCTCCGCGCGCTTGCGCGAGAAGGGCTCGACGATGCCGCGGCCGCGCGCAGCCTGTGGGTCCAGATCGCGGTCGGCCGCGACACGTTCGGCGAGCTGTGCAAGCTGCGCGCGTTGCGGCTCGTGTGGTGGAAGTTGCTCGCCGCAGCCGGCGTGACCGAGGTCGGGCTCGACGCGATCCACGCGGTGTGTTCGCCGCGAACACTGAGCGTGCGCGATCCGTGGATCAACATGCTGCGCGTCACCACCGAGGTGTTCGCGGCGGTGCTCGGCGGTGCGCAACTGGTTACCCCCGCGGCGTTCGACGAAGCCTTCGGCTTACCCTCGGCGCTCGGCCGGCGAACCGCCCGCAACACCGCGCTCGTGCTGCGCGAGGAGAGCCATCTCGGGCGCGTGCTCGATGCGGGTGGCGGTTCGTACTATCTCGAGGCGCGGACGGAGAGCTTGGCGCGCGAGGCGTGGTCGCGGTTCCAGGCGATCGAGCGCGACGGCGGCATCGTCGCCGCGATCAAGAATGGCTCGTTGCGCCAGCGCCTCGAGGCCACGTGGACAGAGCGCGCCGCAGCGATCGCTGTGCGCAAGATACCCGTGCTCGGCACCTCGGAGTTTGCGAACCCGAGCGAGAAGTTACCGGCTCCCTTGCCGACGACCGCCGGCTCGGGTCATCGCGATGGCGAAGCCTTCGAAGCGCTGCGCGCGAAGGTCGAAGGTTCGCGCGACGTGGTGCTCGTGACCCTCGGATCGCCGGCGGAATATCGAGGTCGGCTCGGCTACGCACAGGCATTCTTCGCGACCGCGGGCCTCGCCACGCGCGAAGGCGGCGAGCTCACGCCAGCGGGTCCGCACGCGATCGCGGTCATCTGTGGTAGCGACGAGCGCAATGCGATCGAAGCGGCGCCGCGCGCAACCGAGCTGCGCGCCGCGGGCTACACCCAGATCGTGCTTGCCGGCCGCCCGGGCGCCCTCGAGAAGCCGCTGAAGGCCGCGGGCGTCGATCAGTTCATCTTTGTCGGCTGCGACGTGATCGCAACCCTGTCCGCACTCACGGGAGGTGCAGCGTGAAGCTGCCGGACTACGGCACGATCGAGTTCGATGCCATCACCGCAGATCCCGCGCCGAGCGCAGCCACGGGCGCGACGTGGGACACCCCCGAGGGCATCCCACATCGCGGGCTGTATGCGGCCGCGGATCTCGAGGGTATCGCGCACCTCGATGGCCTGCCCGGCTTCGCTCCCTTCGTGCGTGGCCCCTACCCCACGATGTACGTGCAGAAGCCATGGACGGTGCGCCAGTACGCCGGTTTCTCGACGGCGGAAGATTCGAACGCGTTCTATCGCCGCAACCTCGCGGCGGGTCAGATGGGGCTCTCGATCGCGTTCGACCTCGCGACCCATCGCGGCTACGACAGCGATCATCCGCGTGTCATCGGTGATGTTGGCATGGCGGGCGTCGCGATCGATTCGATCGAAGACATGAAGATCCTGTTCGACGGCATCCCGCTCGACAAGATGAGCGTGTCGATGACGATGAACGGCGCGGTGCTGCCGATCCTCGCGCTCTACGTCGTCGCGGCCGAGGAGCAAGGTGTCGCGCCGGCAACCCTCACCGGCACGATCCAGAACGACATCCTCAAAGAGTACATGGTGCGGAACACCTATATTTATCCGCCCGCACCGTCGATGAAGATCATCGCCGACATCTTCGCGTTCACCGCGAAGAACATGCCGAAGTACAATTCGATCTCGATCTCCGGCTATCACATGCAGGAAGCCGGCGCGACCGCGGACCTCGAGCTCGGCTACACGCTCGCCGACGGTGTCGAGTACATCCGCACCGGCGTCGCCGCGGGCATGAGCGTCGATTCGTTCGCGCCGCGGCTCTCGTTCTTCTTTGCGATCGGCATGAACTTCTTCATGGAGGTCGCCAAGCTGCGCGCGGCGCGCCTCCTGTGGGCAGAACTCGTCGCGACGTTCGAGCCGAAGAGCCCGAAGAGCCTCGCGCTGCGCACGCACTGCCAGACCTCCGGCTGGTCGCTGACCGCGCAGGATGTTTACAACAACGTCGTGCGGACCGGCATCGAAGCAATGGCCGCCACGCAAGGCCACACGCAGAGCCTGCACACCAACTCGCTCGACGAAGCGCTCGCACTGCCGACCGATTTCTCGGCGCGCATCGCACGCAACACCCAGCTCCAGCTCCAGCTCGAGTCGAACACTACGAAGACCGTCGATCCGTGGGGCGGCAGCTACTACGTCGAGTGGCTCACCGCCGAGCTCGCTCGACGAGCGCGCGAGCACATCGCCGAGGTCGAAGAGCTCGGCGGCATGGTCAAGGCCATCGAGGCCGGCGTGCCGAAGCTTCGCATCGAAGAAGCGGCCGCACGCACGCAGGCGCGCATCGATAGCGGGCGCCAGAAGATCATCGGCGTGAATTGCTTGAAACCCGATCGCGAAGCGCCCGTGCCGGTGATGAAGGTCAACAACGCGGCCGTGCGCAAGACCCAGATCGATCGGCTCGAGAAATTGCGCCGCGAGCGCGATTCCGAAGCAACGCAACGCGAGCTCGACGCCCTCACGGCGTGTGCCGAGACTGGCGAGGGCAACTTGCTCGAGCGCGCGATCGCCGCGGCGCGAGCTCGCGCCTCCGTCGGTGAGATCTCGTGGGCCCTCGAGAAGGTCTGGGGTCGGCATCGCGCCGAGATCCACGCCATCTCCGGCGTGTACAGTGGCGAGGTGGGCGAGACCTCCACCACCGTGACCACGATCCGGGGTCGCACGCAGGCCTTCCTCGAGCGCGAGGGCCGTCGTCCGCGCATCTTGATCGCGAAGATGGGCCAGGATGGCCACGATCGCGGGCAGAAGGTCATCGCGTCGGCGTTCGCCGACCTCGGCTTCGATGTCGACATCGGCCCCCTCTTCCAGACACCCGAGGAGACCGCACGCGCCGCCGTCGAAGCGGATGTCCACGTCGTCGGTGCAAGCTCGCTCGCCGCAGGGCACCTCACGCTCATCCCGGCGTTGCGCGATGCGCTCGCCGCGCTCGGTCGCGCCGATATCTTGATCGTCGCCGGGGGCGTGATTCCGCCGGATGACTACCCCGCCCTGCGTGAAGCAGGTGCGGCCGAAATCTTCGGTCCCGGCACCGTGATCGCGGAAGCCGCAGGCTCGCTCCTCGATCGGCTCGAGCCGCGCGAATGACCACGCGCGCGCCTCGCCTCACCGTCGACGAATACGAACGAGGCGTGCGCGCGTGCGATCGCGGTGTGCTAGCTCGCGCCGTCACGCTGATCGAGAGCCGCGAGCCACGCGATGCCGTGCTCGCACAGGACCTCCTGCATCGCGTGCTACCGGCGACGGGCAACGCGCGCCGCGTCGGCATCACGGGCGTGCCCGGCGTCGGCAAGTCGACGTTCATCGACGAGCTCGGCATGAGGCTCGTCACCGCGGGCAAACGCGTCGCGGTGCTCGCGATCGATCCGACCAGCCAGCTCTCCGGCGGCTCGATTCTCGGCGACAAGACCCGCATGCAGCGCCTCGCAATCGAGCCGAACGCGTTCATTCGCCCGTCGCCGAGCGGGCTCTCGCCCGGTGGGGTCGCGCGCCGGACGCGCGAGACCATGCTGCTGTGCGAAGCGGCAGGCTTCGACGTGATCCTTGTCGAGACGGTCGGTGTGGGCCAAGGCGAGACCGCCGTCGCGGACATGGTCGATTTTTTCCTCGTCCTCGTATTGCCGGGCTCCGGCGACGAGCTGCAGGGCATCAAAAAGGGCGTGTTCGAGCTCGCCGATGCGCTCGCCGTCAACAAATCCGATGGTGACGGCGCGATGCGCGCGAAGCTCGCGCTCTCGGAGCTGCGCAGTGCGCTGCGCTACCTGCCCCGCCCGCGCGATTCGTGGCAGCCACGTGCGCTCGGCATCTCCGGGCTCACCGGCGCCGGCCTCGACGAGCTGTGGGCCGCCATCGAGGAACATCACGGCGTCTTGTCGGCTTCAGGCGAGCTCGCGAAGCTGCGCTCGGATCAGCAACAGATCTGGATGTGGGCGCTCGTTCGCGAGCGGCTCGAATCGACATTTCGCGCCAACCCGGCGATCGCCCTGGCGCTACCTCGGCTCGAGGCTGCAGTGTCGGCCGGCGAAGTCACCTCGACCGCCGCGGCTGACGAGCTCCTCGCGCTGTTCGGCAACGCCGACTAGCGGACCGAGAGGTTCGCGATGCGCACTTTGATCAGCGCGACATCTTTCGCGCCGGGCGCGAGCTGGACGTACGTCTTGAAGGCCCCGAGCGCGGCGGGCCTGTTCGCTTGCTGTGCGTACGCCAGGCCGATACCGCGATAGCTCGCTGCATAATTCGGATACGCCGCCAGCGCTTGGCGGTACTGCACGATCGCGCCAGTCGGATCGCCAGCGAACAGGCGCTGGTTGCCGTTCGCGTAGATCGAGCGGGCCTTCGCGAGCGACTGATCCGCATCGGGCGCGGACTCGGGCCTCTTGTCGTAATCGACGACGACCGGCTTCGTTGCCTTGAAGCGTCGCTTCGCGGTGACTTGCTTGGTCGGTGCGGCTTTGATCGGCGGGGTCGGCGGATTCGACGCCGTCGGAATCGCCGCAGTAATTGCCACCGCGGCGGCGGCCGCGCGCGCGGTCGGAACGGCAGTCGTCGTGTTCGTTGGCGTCGCCGCAGCGGCTGGCGTCTTCTCGATTGCCGCGGTGGGGACTGGCTTCTTCGCACCGCCGCTCCCGATCGCCATCCCGAGGATCGCGACGAATACGCCGCCGATCGCGAATAGCGCGACGCGCCGACGTTTCGGCGTGAGGAGTGGCGTGCGAAGCGGGGCTTGTTCGGTCGGCTCGGGTCGCGTGATCGGCGAGGGAATCGCCGTATCGCTGCCTGCGTCGTAGCCCAGGCCTGCGACGCTAGGCCACTGTGCTTGTTGCACGACCGGCGATGGCTCGCACGGCGCGAACGGCTCGGAGGGTCTTGGGGGCGGCACCGACGTCTGCGCCGGCGATGCCGAGGTCGGCACCGAGGTTGGGGTCGAATAGTCGAGTGCGCGCTCCGAAGCGGTGCGCGAAAACGGCGACACGGCCGCCGCTGCAAGGGGCTCACCTGGCAATGGGCCGGGCAGCGGCGTCTGCCACGGATTCGACGGGCGCTCCGGGAGCAACGCCGGTTCGGACGTACTGATCGCGCGAGGATCCGCGTAGTCGGCGAGGGTCGGCGGCTTGTTCGCGACGACATTCGGTGCAGCTAGGCTTTCACCCTCGGTGGGCATCACGAACACGCCAGACGTCGTCGTGCTCTGCTCCGAGGTCTGGATCACCGGCTGGGTCTGCGGACGCTTCGGCGCGGCGGTCACCTGCTTCGGCGACTGCGCGCCGAGATCGATGATCACTGAATTTTCGCGCGGGAACGCCGAGGCATTGTCGCGCGCGGCGCGCGTGGGCTCGGTCGGCGCGACGCGATTGCCGATCGCGGTCGACGCTGACGGATCGTCCCAATCTTCGAACGTGTGCGCGGGAGTTGTCGCGGCCGGGACTGCAGCTTCAGCCGCGGGTGGCCACGCCGGCAACCAATCGTCCGACGACGACAACGACGCTTCGAACGGTGCCACGTCGACCGCGGCGGTCGCGACCTCGGCCACGTTCACCGGTGAGGGAATCGCGACGACGGGCTCTGTCGATGTGCGCTTGACCTTCGAGGTGAGCTCCGAGGTCGGCCGCCTCGACATCGCAGGGCCTGGCGCAGCGACGAACTTCGGCGCGATCGGCGCAGCTTCCGCTTTGGCTTGCGACGTGGGCCGCTTCGGTGGTGTGGCGGGAGGTCCAGCGGCGACCGGCGTGGCGTGCGTCGGACGCTTCGGCGCAGGCGCGACCGGTGTGACCTCCGAGGTCGGGCGCTTCGCGACCACCGCGATCGGCGCCGCCTCCGTAGTCACTCGCTTGGCTGCAACCGCAGCCGGCGCTTCTGTCGTCGGACGCACTGCCGCCATCGCCGTTACCTTCGTCCCCTCGTGCAAGCAAGGATGGCCCGCAGGCTCGGGCGCCGGCCTCGCGGGCTGCGACGTGGCCGTGCGCGCTGCCGCGCTCGCAGCTTCAGGCTTCGACGTTCCCGCGGCGAGTGCACCGGGCTGCGTCGCCGGCCGCGGGCCGACCTGTTTCGGCACGCCCGTCGGGCGACTGGTCATCTCCGCGCGCTTGATCGGCATCGCCGGCTTCACGAGCGCTGTCGGGAACGCCATCGTCTTGTTCTTGCCGCCCGCCGGAATCGCGGTCGGCAGGGCGCTCACAGCTTCGGCTGCGCCACTTCGGCGGAGCGTGTTCGTCGTCGTGCGCGGCTTCGCAGCAGGCGCGCTCGCTTGCGGCACCGCGAGGTCGTCCCAGCGTTCATCGAGCGCCTTGACCGGATACGAATTCGCCGCCGATTGCTTCACCAGCGCGGCAAGGTTCGTGTCATTCGCCATCGGCGTGTGCTGCTCGTGCTCCCACTCCTCGATGGCGATCGCATCGATCTCGACAACATCCGTCGATTCTTCACGGCTCATCGAGTTGCCTCGGCTACGAGTCCCTCGAGCCCGGCCATCGCGGCCGCCTCGGTTGCATACGTGTGCTCCGCGGTCCTTGGCGATGACTTCGCCGCGCGATCGAACAACGTCACCGTGATCCTCGGCTTCTGACCATCAGCGTCGATCTGCGCGAACAAAATCTTGTTCGCGGAGAGCGACTTTGCCGCCGCGTCGTAGCAGCTCACCGTCGGGTCGAGGCACTCGATCGAGAGCTGAACGACTTCGATCGAGACCTTCGAGGTCCCCGATTCATCGACTCCCGCGACCTTCGCGTGCGAGAGCGCTTCCGTCGCGGCCTTCGCGATCTTCGGAAACGCATCGCTCTCTGCCGGCAGCATGAGGAGCTTGATCTTCTCGGCAGGCAGCGTACTGGCCGGCTTCGAATGCGAACACGCCGCAAGGGCTATCACCACGAGGAGCAACCGCACTCCTAACAGGGTACCACTCCGTCGGAGAAACCGCGATTTCGCCTCGGAGAGCTATCGCTCGCCCTTCGAACCACTCGCACCTACAACCAGCTCGTGGAATGCCCTTCGTGACGACAGGTTGCGTATGCTCGGCCTACCAACATGGCTCGCCGCGATCCACATTCGTACGCCGATGATGCTCAGCTCCAGACCGAATCGTTCGCGCTCGAGGCGCGGATCGATTTCGCGACGCAGATCATCACCGGCGAAGTCACGCTGCACTTTGCCAAGCCGGGCAGCGGCACCCTCGATCTCGATACGCGCGATCTGCGCATCGCTTCGATCGTCGATGCGCACGGCACCGCACTAGCATTCACCGTCCACCCGCCCGAGCCGTATATCGGCGCGCGCCTCGAGATCAGCCTCCCCGCGTCGACGCCGTCGATCAAGATCAAGTACGAGACCTCGCCGGATGCCAGCGCCTTGCAGTGGCTCGCACCCGCGCAGACCGACGGCGGCGTCCATCCATATCTGTTCTCGCAGTGCCAGGCGATCCACGCGCGCTCGCTCGTGCCGGTGCAGGATTCGCCAGGCCTACGCCAGCGCTACACCGCCGAGCTCACGATTCCGAAATCGCTGCGTGCCGTGATGGCCGCCGCGGATCGTGGGCGCACCGAGGTCGGCGAGCTCGCGGTGCATCGGTTCGAGATGCCGCAACCGATTCCGCCGTACCTGTTCGCATTCGCCGTCGGCGATCTCGCATCGCGCGATCTGTCGCCGCGCGTGCGGGTGTGGGCCGAGCCCGGCGTCGTCGAGAAGGCCGCGTGGGAATTCGCGGATGCCGAAGCGATGATCACCGCCGCCGAGGCGCTGTTCGGGCCGTACGATTGGGAGCGTTTCGACATCCTCACGATGCCACCTTCGTTTCCGTACGGCGGCATGGAGAACCCGCGGCTCACGTTCATCACCCCGACCGTGATCGCCGGTGATCGCTCGCTCGTTTCGGTGATCGCGCACGAGCTCGCGCACTCCTGGACCGGCAACCTCGTGACGAACGCGAATGCCGAGCACTTCTGGCTCAACGAAGGCTTCACGATGTACGCGGAGCGCCGGATCACCGAAGCTCTCGAGGGTGAAGAGCGGGCCGCGCTCTCGGCGGCCCTCGGCCGGCGCGAGCTCGATGAATCGATCGAGCGATTCAAGGATACGCCGGCGATGACAAAGCTGCGCACGCACCTCGAAGGGATCGATCCCGACGAATGCTACTCGCTGATCCCTTACGAGAAGGGCTATCTGTTCCTCACCGCGATCGAAGCCGCGGTCGGTCGGCCGGCGTTCGTCGCGTGGCTGCGCACGTATCTGGATACGTTCCGGTTCGGCGCGATCACGACCGAGGACTTCATCGCGCACATCGAGCACGGCCTGCCCGGCGCGCTGGCGAAGGTCAATGCGCCGGCGTGGCTCGACGGCGAGGGCCTACCGCCGAACACGGTAACCGCGAAGAGCTCCCGGCTCGCGGCGATCGAAGCGCTCGGGACCGCCCTGCCACCAAAAGACAACAAGTGGAGCGCGACCGAGTGGGCGCTCTATCTCGAGAACCTCCCGCGCCCGTTGCCAGAAGCAACGCTACGGGCGCTCGATGCCCAGTGCCACCTCACCGAGAGCCGCAATTACGACGTGCTCGTACCGTGGCTCACGCTGGCGCTCAAGTCCGGCTATCTCGCAGTTCTTCCGCGGGTCGAGCGCGTCGTCGCCGAGGTCGGTCGGATGAAATATCTGCGACCGCTGTACACCGCGCTCGCGGCGGAACCTGCGACGCGTGACCGGGGCAACGCTCTCTTCGATCAGTTGCGTGCCGGCTATCATCCGATCGCGCGACAGATGGTCGAGGGAGTGCAGTCGCGATACCGTCCGGCGCCATGACCACTGCTTCTGTCCCTGGTGCCGGAGCTCCCAAAGGGGACCACATCAAGCGCGTCGCGCTGATCTTCTCGGGCGGTCCCGCGCCAGCCGCCAACGCCGTGATCTCGTCCGCTGCGATGTCCTTTCTGTCGGACGACCGTTCGGTGGTCGGCTTCTTCCACGGCTACTCGAACCTCCAAGACTACCACCCGGTCACCCACCGGCTGCTCCCCGACGAGCACTACCGGATCTTTGACGAGAAGGACCTCTCGGGCTTACGCAACTCGCGCGGCATCGTGATCGGGACGGCACGCACGAATCCTGGCAAGGAGATCGTGAAGCTCGAGGATCTCGACAATCCCGAGAAGACCTCGAAGCTGCGCAATATCTACAACGCGCTCGTCGATCTCGAGATCGATGCGCTGATCTCGATCGGCGGCGACAACACGCTCAAGACCGCGAACTTTCTCTACGAGCTCCAGCGCCGCCTCCCAAAGGGCGCCAAGCGCGTCCAGATCATCCACCTGCCCAAGACGATCGACAACGATTATCCCGGCATCGATTTCACGTTCGGCTTCTTCACCGCGGTCGACGTAATGGCGAAGGAGATCCAGAACCTGCGCGCCGATGCGATGGCGACCTCGAGCTACTTCATCGTCGAGACGATGGGTCGTAAAGCCGGCTGGCTCTCGTACGGTGTCGCGATCGCGGGCGAAGCGAACCTCGTCGTGGCGGTCGAGGATGTCCACGGTCCGCTGCTCGCGCCGGCCGGCCCAGGGGATACCGGCCCGACGCTCTCGCTCGATGCGCTCGTCCAGCGCATCGTCGATCTCATCATGCAGCGCGAGAAGCGCGGCAAGCACTACGGCACGATCGTCCTCGCAGAAGGCCTCGCCGAGATGCTGCCCGCGGCGAGCCTAAAGGATGTGCCGCGCGATGACCACGGTCACATGTCGCTCGGCCGCGTCGATTTCGGCAAGCACGTCGCCGGGCTCGTCCAGAAGCGGTACAGCGACCTCAGCCAGCGCAAGAAGAAGATCACCGGACTCCAGCTCGGCTATGAATCGCGCTGCGCGCCGCCGCACGCTTTCGACGTGATGCTCGGCAGCCAGCTCGGCATCGGCGCGTATCGCGGGCTCGTCGAGGAGAACCTCGACGGCCATATGGTCTCGATCGAGGGCCAGCTCAAGCTGATCTACGTGCCGTTCAAGCAGATCGTCGATGCCACGACCCTTAAGACCGAAGTTCGCTTGATCAAGGTCGGCAGCGACTATCACCGGCTGGCGCGCTTTCTCGAGGCACGCACCGACAAGATGCTCGACTGGGCGCTCGGCCGTCGTCGCGAAGGCTGATGAAGGTCTGGCTCGTCCGAGCATGGCTCGTGATCGGGCTGGCCCTGTTCGTCTACGTCCTCACGCGCACGCCGCTCGCCGAGATCGAGACGTCGATCGCGGCGATGGGACCGTTGGTGATCGTCTCGCCACTGATCGCCGCGCTGTGGTTCGCGACCCGGACGAGCGCCCTCGGGGTGGTGCTCGGCGGTGGCGTGCCGTGGCGCGAGCTCTACGCGCTGCGCTGGATCGGCGATGGCTACAACGGCATCTTGCCGCTCGCCGGGGTCGGCGGCGAACCGTTCAAGCTCCGCATCCTCGATCGCTACTTGACGACCGAAGCAGCGCTCGCGGGCCTCGTGCGCGATCGGTTGATCGACAACGGTCTCGGCTTCATCGCCAGCGCCGGCTTTGCGACGCTCGGCATCACGTTGCTTGGCGATCCGCCGGGTCACGAGGGCCTGTTGATCTACGCGGCGATCGCGGCCCCGGTCGGCATCGCGCTCCTCGCGCTGATGACCACGCGTGCACCTGGCAAGCTCGGCGTGTTCGCCGCGAGGCTCGCAGCCGGTACGCACACCGAGCCGGTGCCGCTACCCCGCCGCACGCTCGTTCGCGCGCTCGGCTGGTTCGCACTCACCCGCGCGCTCCAGGCATCCGAGACCACGTTGCTCCTGCACCTCGTCGGGTTGCCGACCGACCTCGGTACGATCCTGTTCGTCGACGGCGTGCTCAATGCGGCAGGTTTTGTCGGCTTCGTGATGCCGCAAGGGCTTGGCGTGGTCGAGAGCGCGGCGGTGTTCGCGCTGACCGGGCTCGGCGCGACGCTGCCCGTCGCCACCGCGTTCGCCTTGGTTCGCCGCAGCCGCGTCGTCACGTGCGGCGTGGTCGCGCTGATCCTTCACGCGGTGTCCGGAGCCAAGAAGCCCGCGCGCTGACGTCGTCGCTGTTCTTGCTCTCGCCCGTCACGTGTTCGCCTGTCCACGCCCTTTTTTTCGGCAAGCTCGCCTACGCGCGCGCGTTCGAGCGAACGCGACCCTGGTTGCTTCAGACGCCACCCATCTAGCAGAAGATGACGGCGCTACTCGTCGACCACGTTCGGCCCTAGTTACAGCTGCTGTCGTAGTTCAAGCACTGGTCGTTGTCGTCGCACTTGAGGCCATCGCGGCACTCGCCGGCGGCAAAGCCGTAGTCCGAGCACTTCAAATAGCTGCACGTCGCCGGAGGCGGGGGCCCAGCCGGCACCGAATCGAGCGCCGGAATGCGCGTGACATACGCGGTCGCGTACTTCTCGATGTACTTCTCCGAGATGTAGCCGTAGCCCGCGCCGTTCGGGTTCGTCACGCCGAACACCTCGGTGCCCCAGCTGTTCTTGAAGATGTAGAAGCCCTTCTGCTTCGTCGGGTTGCCGTTCGCGTCGAGCACCGGCTTGCCATCGGCGCCGACGTTGTCGACTTCGAGGTTGTCGTCCCAGCCGACGAGCAAGATGCCGTGACCGGCCTTCTCCTTGTGGCTCTCGGTGATGTCGGTCGCGTTCGGATAGCGGACGAACCCTTTGCGCATCTCGGCGCGGTCGATCGGCAGCGTCGAGGCGCCGTGGTTCCACGCCTGGTAGAAGAAGTCGATCCCGACGGCGACCGCGGTGTGATCGCTCGTGATGTGCGCCTTGATGTCGGTGGTGTTGATGAACTTGCCAGTCGGCAGCGTGAACTTCTTGCCCGCCTTCATCACGTCGGTCGGCCCGCCTTGTGTCCAGCACTTCGTCGGCAGCACCTGGGTCTCGGTGCCATCCGGCTTGCAGTCCGCGTCGTCGGTCTCGGTGTACTCGGTGCCGCGATACGGATCGGTCGCTTCATCGACGATGCCGTACTGATGGATCGCATCGATGTTGTTCGCGACGTTCGAGCCTTCGGCGTTCGGCAGGACGCCGAGTTGTGCCTTGACGGCCCACTGGAGGTACTGCTCGGAGAAGCTCGGCATCGCCAGGCCGGCCCTGATGTAGAGATGCTCCATCAGCGCGGTGGTCGTGAAGATCGTGCAGACACCGCGGCGGTTCTGATCTTTGATCGGCGACTGGGTCGCGAGCAGCTCGGTCGAGGTCGCGGGATAAACCGCGTCGGCCTTGCCGATGTCGGGCAACGAGCCGTTCGCCGGCACGCCGTTGAAGATGTGCTCGTACTTCGACAGGCCCGGCGAGTATGGGTCGCCGGTGTCGGTGCTGTTGCTTCCGGCCGGTGCAGCGGCGCAGGCGCCAAGGACGAGCCCGAGGGCCATGGAGAGCACCGGAAGCGATCGCAACATGTGAGCACTTCGAGCAGGAACCGAGCCCGCGTAACCTGATGAATTTCCAGGCGGGTGACTGGCGATGAAGCTCGATGAGCCAGCAACTCCGCCTGCCGGTTGCAGGTGTGCCGCCGGTTTTTGACTGGGGACATTTTCACCACCACCGGGAAGACCTACCCCCACGCCTCGTGAAGGTCGAGCTGCGACGCGGGCGCACGCGGTTGTGCAGGAACATTCACATCGTGATCACGCGCCGGATCAGTCGAGTCTCACGCGTGCGCAATCCATCGTGATCGCGTGATTAAACGAGCAGCGGCACGGTCGTTGCGTTGGGCTCTTGCACATGCGCTCACGCTCGCTGGTTGTCGCGCTCGTCTCGTTGGTTGCTGGCGGCTGCGTGGGCGATGCGCCCGCGGATCCGGTCGCAGATGACTCGGCCGCCGGTGCGGGGCTCGGTTCTTCGACCAACGGTGACAGCAACGGCGGCAGTGAAGGCGCGAGCATCTACGCGCGCGTCTGCGCAGGTGGCACGACCACGAAGGGCGTCGACGTGTCGTACTACCAGGGCTCCGTCAACTGGACAACGCTCAAGACCAACGGCTACGCGTTCGCGTTTCTTCGCACGTCCGATGGCTCGTTTCACGATCCGAAGTTCGCGACGAACTGGGCCGCGACGAAGTCAGCTGGCGTGATCCGCGGTGCGTATCAATTCTTCCGCCCTGCACAGAACGTCACGACGCAAGCCGACTATCTGATCAGCTCGATCGGTGGCTCGTACACGCCCGGTGATCTGCCGCCGGTGCTCGATGTCGAAGATACCGGCGGGCTCAGCGCCTCGACCGTCGCGGCCAAGGTGCGCCAGTGGGTCGACTACGTTCACCGTCAACTCGGCGTCACGCCGATCATCTACACCGGCAAATACTTCTGGCGCGATCAGGTCGGCGGCCCGTCGTCGTTCGTCGGCAATCCCCTGTGGATCGCGCAGTACTCGTCGCTGTGCCCGGACCTGCCGGCGCCGTGGTCGACCTGGAAGTTCTGGCAAAACTCCGGCTCGGGTAGTGCGCCCGGTGTCTCGGGTCAGGTCGATCTCGACAAGTTCAATGGCTCGCTCGCGGATCTTCAGGCGTTCGTCGCGGCGGTCGCGCCGACGAGCGGCGACGACAGCGGCACCACCACGCAAACGCCACCGCCGACGACGTGTGCCTCGGGAACGCTCGACAAGACCGTCGATGATGGCGTGTGCGTGCAGTCGGCCGGTGATGGCGGGCTCTACGAGTGCAGCGCCGGCATGTGGACCGCGGCGTCTTCGACGAGCGGATGTTCGCAGACCTACGCGTGGTGTGATTCGGCGACGCTCGGCCAATCGGTGCCGCCGCGCACGTGTGTGCAGGCGTCCAGCGACCACCTCTGGTACCAGTGTGATGGCACGCGCTGGGCGAGTGGTGTGGCGAATGGAGCGGGACCCGCAGGGACGTGCTCGCAGATGTTCGCGCTCTGATCTTTTTTCAAGGAACGATGCGAAGAACGTCGCGCAGGCACCGCCGGTCGCGCAACCGCAATCGAAGCGCGTCAACGATGTCACCGTCGAACCGATGAACCGCTCGAGCCGGGTGAGCCTATCGCGCGCATCTCGCAGCTCCGAGCTCACCAGTCGCTAGTTGATTACCGAGGTCAGGTTCAAGCCACCCGGGTACCAGTAGGCGGTGTACTGGCCGTAGCCATAGACGCTGATCGCGAAGCCTTGGTCACCCGTGATCGAATGGTTCCCGTCGTTCGCGGGACCCGCGCTGATGCTGCGCGCGCGGCCGATCGAATAGCCCGTCGTCCCGATCGCGGTGAGTGGCACCGGTGCACCGTCCAGCATGACGGTCGCGCCTGTCGGTGCGGTGATGTCGACGTAGTTCGAGGTGTAGGTAATCGGCGCGTGGAACGCGTAGCTCGTGCGGAATTGCTCGACCGGCACGGCAAGCGTCATCGCCGGGTCACCTTGGTTGCCACCCGCCTCCTGGCCTTCCATGTACTGCGCGACGAGGATCTTGTTGTTCGCGGTGACCTTGAAGCTCGCACTGTTGTTGTTGATCTCGATGAAGTCACCCGCGTTCGCAATCGTCGCTAACGCATCGCTCTGCGGCGGATCGTACGTCAACGTGGTCCCGGGCTGCGTCGCCACGATCCGGATGACCTCGACCTTGCCGTTCGGAATGGACGCGACGGCGGGCGCATTGACCACGTACGTCGTGCCCAACGTGTCGACACCGAACATTGATTCCTCGAGGTGATCGCATGCCGGTGTGCCGACCGGAACCTGCGTGCAGAAGTGACCACCGATCACCTGGACCGGTGCCGACGAGTCGACCTTCGTGCCGGTGAAGTCGCCACCATCGCTCGTGAGCTCGAGCACGTCACCCGCGTTGAGCATCACGGTCTGTGGCGTGCCGACGCTCAGCGCCCCGATGCCCGTACCCGCACCGGTGTCCGCGCGTGAGTTGATCGTCACCATCGTCGAAGGCTGGGTCGCCGTCACCGTCATGAGCCCCGGGTAGGACGCTTCGGCCACGCCAACAAACGAAGCGGTGTAATACGAGGAACGCCAAACATTCGTCGGCAACAGGAGCGAGGCATCGTTCGAGAACGAGTCATCGTTGCCGTTGATCACGTATTCGAGAGCGTTGAACTGGTAGAGCGTGATCGGGTTATCCGACCGCAGGTGGTACGCGCCCTTCGTGACGATGCCCGGTTCGGCCATCGCGAGACCGTCGCAGCCCGCGACCTCCGGCGTATCGGCGGCATTGCACATCTTGAGCGCCTGCTGCCACGGCAGCGTTTGCACGAGCACGTGGTTGGGCTGGACCATCACCACCATCGGCGTGGTCAGCGCGCCACCATCGATCGTCACCGTCGCGACGGTCGCGCTCGTGTTCGAGATCGCGACCGCATAGCTGAAGGCATCGCCGACGATGTTGCCAGTCACGGTTGGGTAATACTCGCAGCCGATGTAGCTCTGACCGAGCGTCTTGGTGGCGCACGGACCCGTGCAACCACCCTGGGCCGGATCGCAGGTCTCACCGAGCGCCGAATCGCAGGTCTCGTCGGTGTAGCCCGTGCCGTCGGCGTTGCACGCGTGCGCGACATCCCCGTTGCACGTCGCCGTATCGGGCACGCACACGACGCACCCAAGCGTGGGGCTACACGCTTGCGCGCAGGCTTGCGAGTCTTGAAATTGGCCGTTATCGCCGCAGGTCTGCAGCTCGTTACCATTGCAGGCCATCTGCCCCGGATCGCACGCACCGCTATCGCGGTTCGATGGCCCACACGCAACGACGAACAATGCACTCAAAGTAGTCCAACCCTCATACGAAGGACGGTACAACTCTCCCGGCGCCAATGGGCAACCCTTCGCGCCGACAACCTGCCCCATCAGTTTTTCGAGGGTCAGGGCTCGTGCTGACGCGGTGCACTGTCACGCGTGGAGCAACCTCTAGTGCGTTCGCAGCAGACGCGCGATGCCGAAGGTGGCGAACAATTCGAGCTTCTCGCCGTGCAGCGCACCGCCGAGATCGAACGTGAACGCGAGCTGCGGGGTATACGCGAACCAGATGCCGAGGCGGACGCTACCGGTCTGGCCCTGCGACTCGAAGAAGCTGTGACCGTAGGTGGCGGTGAGCTGTACCGCCGCGATGTTGCCGGCGAACGGCTCGCGCAGCACGACCGCCGCTGAAAGATCCAGCGGCGCGGTGCGCGGCTCGGTCGCGAGCATCGGCCCGAGCAACAGATGCCGACCGAGCGGAACCAACAGTGCGAGCGAGGCAGTGCCCGAGGTGACCGGCGCGCCAGCATCCTTCGCGTAATCCTTGACGTTCGCGATGCCTAGCGAGAGCGCGAGCTGCATCCGCTCGAGTGCCGCGTAGCCACTCGCGGTCGCCGCCGGGCCGTGAGTCCCGACCGTGCGATCGAGGATCGCGAGCAGCTCGGGCGTGGTCGTGCGATCATCCTTGGTCGACGCGACATTGCGATATGCAATACGGCCGTCGCCATCGATCACCGTCACCCCGGGGAGCGCGGCCTTGTCAGAGGACATCCCGGTGTACGCCTGCGCAACCGTACCCTCGGGATCCGAGAGTAGCGGAAACCAGGCGCCGAGCTGCTCCGCGAACGCGCGCGAGTCCTCGGGCGCATCGACGCTGATCGCGAGCAGTGTCACGCCACGCGCAGCAAACGCTGCCTGATTGCGAGCCAGCTCACCGAGCTGGTGTTTGCACCAGGGTCACCAGTAGCCGCGATAGAACACGAGCGCCACCGGCCCGTGGCGGAGCTCGTCGGCGAGCACGACCGTGCGGCCATCTTGCGCGGTCAACGAGAACGCCGGCGCGGCATCGTGAGCGGCGACGTGCGCGCTCTCGGTGATGTGCAGCGAGGTCACACACCCACCAGACGCCAACGCGATGGCTAGAGCGCGCACTAGAACTGCTCCGCCGTGAGTGCCATCACCGCGCCGGAGCCCTCGACGATCGCATCGCGGATACCGCCGGCCTGGCCGAGCACATGATCCGCGAAGAACCGCGCGGTCGCGATCTTCGCCGTGTAAAAATCGTTGCCCGTGCCGCCATCGAGGTGCGTCGCCGCGATCTCCGCGGCACGCGCCATCTGCCAGCCACCGAGTACGATACCGCACAGCTCGAGGTACGGGACCGAGCCGGCGAACACGCCCTTCACGTCGCTCTTCACCTCCTTGAGGATGTAATCGATGACATCCTCCATCGCCTTCGCGCCGGCTTGTAGCCGCACAGCGATCGCGGCCAGGTCCGCGGCGTAACCCTTCGAACCAGACCCCGCGAGCTTCGCCGCCGTGCGGCGGACGTGCGCGACGATCGTCTTCGCGGTCGCGCCGCCATCGCGCACGGTCTTGCGACCGATCAGGTCGTTCGCCTGGATCGCGGTCGTGCCTTCGTAGATCGGCAGGATGCGCGCATCGCGAAAGTGTTGCGCAGCGCCGGTCTCCTCGATGAAGCCCATGCCGCCGTGGACCTGGATGCCGAGCGAGGCGACCTCGACGGAGAGCTCGGTGCTCCAGCCCTTCACGATCGGCACCAGGAACTCGTAGAACGCCTGGTTCTGGTTCTTGGCCTCGGCGTCCGCAGATTTGTGGACGACGTCGTAGGCCGCCGCGGTCACGTACGCGAGAGCGCGCGAGGCCTCGACCTGCGAGCGCATCAGCATCAACATGCGGCGCACATCGGGGTGATGGATGATCGTGACCGGGCCCTTCGAGCCGGCGAGGTCACGCGACTGCACGCGATCGCGCGCGTAGTTCGCGGCCTGCTGGTACGCGCGCTCGGCGACGGCGATGCCCTGCACGCCGACCTGGAAGCGCGCGGCGTTCATCATCACGAACATGTACTCGAGGCCCCGGTTCTCTTCGCCGACGAGCTGACCGATCGCGCCGGCCTTGCCACCGACCTCGAACGTGCCATCGCCGAACACCAGCACCGCGGTCGGGCTCGCCTTGATGCCGAGCTTGTGCTCGATCGAGGCGCAGTAGACATCGTTGCGCTCGCCGAGCGAGCCGTCCTTGTTGACGAGCATCTTCGGCACGGTGAACAGCGAGATGCCCTTCACGCCCTCCGGTGCGTCCGGCACGCGCGCGAGCACCAGGTGGACGATGTTCTCGGCCATGTCGTGCTCGCCGTACGTGATGTAGATCTTCTCGCCGAACACGCGATACGTCCCGTCGCCCTCGGGCACGGCACGCGAGCGCACGAGCGCGAGGTCCGAGCCGGCTTGCGCCTCGGTGAGGTTCATCGTGCCGGTCCACTTGCCGGAGACGAAGTTCGCGAGATAGGTCTGCTTCTGCTCGTCGCTACCGGCCGTCATCAGCGCTTCGATCGCGCCGTCGGTGAGCAGTGGACACAGGGCGAACGACAGGCACGCCGCATTGAGCATCTCGATGCACGGGGTCGCGACCAGCTTGGGCAAGCCCTGGCCACCGAACTCGGTGTCGTGCTGCACGCCTTGCCAGCCCGCCGCGCCGTACTGCTTGAACGCCTCCTTGAAGCCGGGCGTGGTCGTGACCACGCCGTCTTTGAGCGTCGAGTAGTTCGTGTCGCCGATCCGGTTGAGCGGCGCGATCACGTCCTCGACGAAGCGCGCGTTCTGCGTCAGCACCTCGCGCGCCATCTCGTCGGTGGCGTCTTCGAAGCCCGGCAGCTTCGCGACCGATTCGAGGTCAGCAAGCTCGTTGATAACGAACAGCATGTCTTGGAGCGGAGCCTTGTACTTCATGCGTACCGGTACCCTCGCATGCCGCGGTACAAGGGGCCATGGCCAAGCCCGATCCGACCGCCCTGACCCAGGCCGCTGGCGCCTTTGACGAGGCACTCGCGGCCTACCAGCGCCTCGGCGAGCTGTTCCTGCGGTCGCCGCTCGAGAGCTTGAAGCACCTGGAACGTACGAACTCGACCCTGAACGAGCTCGCTGATGCCGAGACCCGGCTCCAGGTTACAGGCCAGCTGCTGATCGCCGCGATCTCGAGCTCTCGCGACAGCCAGCAGGCGCTTGCTCAGCAGATCCTGGAGCGCGCGCCTGCCCTCGCCGTTCGCAACGCGCGGCTCGGCGAATTGATGGCCGGGCTCCACGAGATTGCCAGCGAAGTGCAGAAGGTCAACACCGAGATGGCGACCGCCGGCACGCAGGAGCACATGCGGATCGCGATGGTCGCGCTCGTCGAACGCGCCACGGCGCTCACGAAATCCGCACGCGAAGCCGAATTTCCCGAGCTCGCGGAGCAAGCGCACGCGCTGTGTCAGCGGCTAATCGCGATCACGACCAAGCTCGCGGTCGTCGCCGGGAATTAACTCATGATCGGTCGCGGTGCCGTCGCACACGGGCTTCGATGCATCGACCGACACCTTCGTCGCGTCAGGAAGCGTGAGGTCTCTCGTCGTGCGGTCGCTCGAGCCCGCGGCGATCACGACGAACGCGATGAGTTCGAGTCGGTCTGCGAGCGCCAGTAGACCGGTAAAACCGGACAGGACAACGCCAACTTGTGCAATGCGAGGACGTGTCAGACGGGTGTTACGTGACGGCAACGAGTGTTACAGAACTTCCGACAACCTCCCGGCTGCGTCATTTTATTGAGTAAGGTCGGCGCCATGAAGGCAATCCTTGGACTGGCGCTCTTGAGCGTCGCGAGTTGTGGACCCGGTCGCTCGACGTTTCAGCGCTATCCGAATGCGACCCCCGCATTCGATCGCGCGAAGTCGGATCCGAAAGCCGTCGAGATCGCCGACAAGGTCGCGGCGGCGGCAGGCGGCATGGACAAATGGGCGATGGTCAAACAGCTCCGCTGGAGCGAGGTTGTCTCGAACGATGGCAAGACCCAGCTGGAAGGCGAAGAGGCGTGGGACCGGTGGAATGCGCGTGCGATGGGGCGGTTGCTCGGCGATCACGGTGACGTCGTCGTCAAGCGCGACATCTACGGCGAGCGGCTCGAGGCCTGGGGCGAACAAGCGGGCAAGCGCTCGGCGCTGCCGGAGAAAGACGCCGAGCAAGCCGGCAAGGTCGCGAAGGAGCGATGGCAGTACGACACTGCCGCGCTGTGCATGCCGTTCTTGCTCGAAGAGCCGGGCTCGAAGCTCGGCTACGTCGGCGAGGCAGCAGGCGATGACGGTAAGCCGCTCGAAGTGCTGCTCCTGTCTTTCGATCCGGCCGACACCGCGCGTACGGGCACCTCGTATCAGGTCGACGTCGACCCGACGTCGTTTCAGATCGCGCGCATCGAGGTCGTCAAGCCGGGCGGCAACATCGGCTACAAGGTCTCGGGCTGGAAAGAGGTGAATGGACTGAAGTTCCCGACAGTGGAGAACAACATCGGCATGACGAGCGAAGCCATCACGTTCAAGGACATCAAGATCGGCGAGCCCGAAGACCAGCTCTACGTCACGTTCTGAACGAGTCGAGGTTCTGGTCGATGTAGAAGCATGGTCATTTCGTCAACGCCAGAGACGCCAGGGACGCCAGGGACCTGGGAAATCGGAGTCACCAATATCGCGCGCAACCAGGCGCGCGTCGAAGGTGAAGCCGCGGTGAAGTTGATCGAGCAGAGCTCTGCGCCGCCGGTCGGGAGCGAAGGCCAGGGCGCGCGGATCAACACGTACGGCTAGCGCCGGCGGGCTGACGAATGCCGATCGGAAAACATAACTGATCGGATCGATCTGATCCCGTCAGCATTTTTCCGCTCGCGTCCCGGCCGTCTGAACCTGCCATTGGACCCTTCGTCGCGCAGGCACTGGAGGAACAGGATCTTGTCGCCATGGAAGCGAGCGCGATACGTCCCGGTCGCATCGTTGAGCCGGCTCGAAAACGTACACAATCGGTCACCTTCGACCGTAGACTCGACCGCTGGGCCGGTGGACGTCGCCTTCTGCTGTTTCATGACATCCGCGGCGAGCACGCCCGCCGAGATCCTTGGCGCGGACGCGATCAGTGTGACGAGGCCACATGCCGATGACGTTGGGCTGAAAGCCGAGGTCGGTCTCCGCGGCCTCGGCCATCAACATCGTGGCCTGGAGCCGCGGCACCCTGGTTTTGTCGACGATCTCGTGGATATCGCGCCAGCCGGATCGAGGCGGTCGCTGAGCTTCTACTTCCAGAGCGCGATGCCGCCGAGTAGGCCGGCAACGTTCGACGTGATCTCGGTGTCGGTCGGCAGCTCGAGCTCGAGATGCTTCGCGTTACCCCCACCGAGGTAGAGCTTGCGCGGATTCCACGTCGTCGTGACCTGCGCGATCACCCGCGAGACGCGCTTGTTCCACTTCTTTTTGCCGACGTCCTTGAGCGCGGCCTTGCCAACATAGTCCTCGTACGTCTCGCCGTGCCTGAACGGATGGTGAGCGAGCTCGAGGTTCGGGACGTAGACACCGTTGTAGTAGAGAGCGCAGCCGAGGCCCGTGCCGAACGTCAGCACCATCTCGAGCCCTTGCCCCTGGATCACGCCGTAGCCCTGCACGCCGGCGTCGTTGAGCACGCGCACGGTGCGATGCAAGCGCCGGCCGAGCTCGGCCGCGAGATCGAAATCCTTCCAGCTCGGATCGAGGTTCGGGGCGGTGCGCGTGACCCCATCGACCACGACCCCCGGAAACCCGACGCTCACGCGATCATAGGCGGGCAGCGGTTGCACGAGGGCGACGAGCGCTTCGAGCACCTTGCCGGTCACGGCCGGCTTCGGCGTCGGCACGCGAACACGATCGGTCGTCGCCGTACCATCGGGCGCGAGCAGCAAGGCCTTGAGCCCGCTACCACCGATATCGATTGCGAGCGTCGTGAGATTCGAGGCCGGGGTTTGCGCAGCGGTCTCGGTAGCAGCGGAGACACCAGCGGTCGGTGTGGTTGGCATGACGCACCAATCCTAGCGCGCGACACCGCAGGCGCGTCGCGGTTGCATGCCAACTTTCCAGATCCATTCGCGTTCGAGCGCGTTGTGGTCTGGATGTCTCAACCACGTCTGTGGCTCGGTGCCGCGTGCCTGATGCTCGGCTGCGATCAGAGTGCGAAGCCCGTCGTCGAGCGGATCGTCGTCACCGAGCCTTGCGCCAAGGCCGTCGCCGAGGCCGCGGTACACGTGGCAGATCCGGTGACCAGCGTGCCGCCGCTCGCACCGCCGCCAACGAGACCGCTCGTGCCGCTGACGCCACTCCATCGCTGGTTCCAGAACCTCGGAGATCCCAAGCAGCGCGCCGTTCGCCGCGCCTGCGAGTGGCACGCGCAGAATCCGTGCAAAGGGCCGATGCTGGCGATTCCGTTCACCGACGAATACCCCGATCCGACGATTTCGATGCTCGCGAGTCTCTCCGACCCGCAGCGTGAAAGAGTCGACGCGTACTGCCGCCTGGTCAACGCCCATCGGCGCCGTTGCAGTACACCGCTCGTGATGGCGTTCGAGGACCAAGCGATCGACTTCGCATCGAACCACGGTGTGTTTGCATTCCAAGGGTCGCCCGTCGCGAGCGATTGGCCGACCGCGGCCACGCCGTGGATCGCACTCGACCGCGACGGTGATGGCGCGATCACGAGTGGCGCCGAGCTGTTTGGCAATGGTACGCCGATCGCCGGGACCACCGCGCACGACGGGTTTGCGGCGCTCGCAACGCTCGATGCGAACGGCGATGGCGTGGTCGATGTGCGCGACCCGATGTTCGCGAAGCTGCTCCTGTGGGCCGACCGCGATGGCGATCGCAAGAGCACGCCCGCCGAGCTCCGGCCACTCTCCGACGTGGTGACCTCGATCCCGCTCGCGCACACGCTCGCGCCCGTGTGCGATGCGCGCGGCAACTGCGAAGGCGAGCGCGGCATCGCGCACCTCGGCGAGGCCCGCATCGGTGCGGTCGTCGACGTGTACCTCGCTACTTGGCCATCGGGTCGATGATCCGGCTCGCGAACATCAGTCGGATGGACGGCGGCCGCGGTGGCGAGCGCAGGAAAAAAGAGGAGACGAAGTAAATTACGCATGCCGGTAAGAACGCGAATCGCGCGTCCTTGATTTGTGAGGGTTGGCTTGACTGCGTTACGATGGAGCCCGGTGCGGCGCGCTGTAGTTCTCAGGTATGCGGCGCTCCAGTTCGTCGTGCTGGTAGCGATCGCGATGGTGCTCTATCCGGGTGGCAACCACTTTGACGGGTTCGCTCCGCACTACCGGCTGACCGTGAATTTTCTCTCGGACCTCGGCGCCACGCGGGCGTGGTCGGGCACGATGAACTATGTCTCGTGCGCGCTGTTCTTCATCGCGCTCACTACGATCGGCGCAGCGTTGATCGCGTTCGCGTGGGCGTGGCGAGCGTTCGCTTTCGCACGCGCGCGCGCCGCGTGGGCCGGTCATGCGAGCGCGGGTTTCGGCACCATCAGTGGAGCTGCGTTCATCGGCATCGCGGTCACCCCGTTCAACCTCGCGCTCGCGGCCCACAACTCGTGCGTGCTCGCCGCTTTCGGCTGCCTGTTGGGCTACGTCGCATTCCTCACGATCGCGATGGCGGCGAACGGAGCGCAGCCGATCCAGAACGGGGTGAATGCCGCGTACGTCCTCGTGGTCCTCGGCTATGTCGCACTCGTCCTGTTCGGGCCGCGTCTGAACAGCGAAGGTGGTTTTCGTACGCAGGTGATCGGCCAGAAGCTGGTGGTCCTGGCGTCGATGATCCACATCACGTTCCTGACCGCACGGGGGGCGCGCGGCTGATAGGCTCCGTCTCGGCGATCATGCCGTTGCTGGTTCGTCCCGATAACACACGCATGCACGATCTCGAGATCCGAGTCCGGACGCTCGAGCTCGCCGCCGAGCGCACGCCACCGCAGGTCCCTTCCAGATGACCCATCTCCAACCCGGCGCCGCCGCCGCCCTCGCGACGTGGCACCAGATGATCACCGCGCGCGACCTCTCGAACCTGTCCTCGATCGTCGACCCGCAGGCCTCGTTCCGATCACCCATGGCGCACACCGCCTACGAATCGGCGGCGGCCGTGATCCTCGTGCTGACCACCGCATTCTCGGTGTTCGAGAACTTCGCGTACCATCGCGAGCTGGCGACCGAGGATGGCCTCAGCGTCGTCCTCGAGTTCAGCGCCACCGTCGGTGACAAGCAGCTCAAAGGCATCGATCTCATCCGCTTCACCGAGGCTGGCAAGATCATCGAGTTCGAAGTGATGGTCCGGCCGATGAGCGGCTTGCAAGCGCTCGGCATCGAGATGGCCAAGCGCGTCGGCCATCAGATGCCCGCGTTCAAGGCGAAGTAATCAGTTCGGCGCGATGGTCGCGTCTTCGATCATCACGGCGTAGGCGTAGCCCGCACCGAAGTCTTTATTCGTCGCGATGTTGCCGCGCACGGTAACGACATCGTCTTTCGTGACGGTCGCCGCGGTCGTCACGATCAGATCGTTGGTGCCGGCAGCGCCTGTGCCGTCCTGGATGTGCAGCCAGTTCTTGCCGAGGATGCCGTTGTTGACCTTGACGACCTTGCCGCGCACGACGACCGGCTTCCCGGTGAGCGTCGCCTTGCCCGCGAAGATCGCCGCGATCGTGGTGCCGCCTTTTGCGGGCTCGATCTTGCCGACCGGCGCGTTCGGTGCGGCGATCGTGACGGCAGGTGCAGCTCCGCCGCCCGCGATCGGCGTTAGTGACGCGACGAAATAGATCTGATCGAACGTGCGCTTGAGCGTGTCGCTGCGGAACGCCGTCATCAGCGAGCCGCGCGTTTGGCCAACCTTGGCGCCGACCGCGAGCGGCGTCTCGGGTCCTGCGACCCAAGCTTGCGAGCCACCGCGCTCGAGCTTCGCGTAGGTGTAGCCGCCCGAGCTCATCGTCTCGACGACGGTGCCCGAGACATCGTTCTCGGTGATCGGGCCGGTGCCGTCACCTGGCGCGGGCGGCGCGACTGGCGCGACTGGCGCGGGCGCGACGCCTGGAGCGGTCTTCGGAGCCACCGCGACCGCCGCAGGGACCGGCATGTCACCGCCACGCGGAGGCGGCGGTGGAGCTTCTTTGGTGCAAGCAGCGACGCCGAGGACGACCGAGACCAGCGCGAGCGAACGGATGAACATGCAGGCGTCATAGCACGCCACGAGGGCTAGGCCGATCCCGTCGTTCTGCGTGACATTTACGGACCGATGTCGGAGCTCCTCGCCAAGTTCGTCGCCGCGTTCAAGCGTGGCATCGAGGGCGAGATCAAAGCCGTGCAGAGTGCGGCGACGACCTCCGAGGTGGCGCTCGAGAACGGCGAGGACCTCGGCGCGCTGCGCTACTCGTTCGACGCGACGAATGAGAAGCTGACCGTCGGTACGGCATGTACGTTGCGCACGCCGCGTGGAGAACAACGCGTGACGCTCGAGCGCGTCGATTCGGCACGCGTCACGCTCGCGGCCACACAAACGATCGATCTCGCAGCGCCGGCGACCCTGTTGCTCGCGCCGTGGTTTCTCTACGATCGCATGCTGCAAGCGCTCGATGGTCTCGGCGAGCGCCACGCGGTGGACAACGCGCTCGCGCTGTTTGGCAAGCGCCCGCCGAGGCTCGTGCCAAGCGAGCTCCGCGCCGATCACAGCGCGCTCGATCCCAGCCAGCGCGCCGCGGTCCAGCTGTGCGGCGATAGCTCGCTCGCCTTCATCTGGGGTCCGCCTGGCACCGGCAAGACCGTCACGCTGACCAACGTGATCGAAGAGCTGCTCGCACGCCGCAAGCGCATCCTGCTCGCCTCGACGACGAACGCCGCGATCGATCAGGTGCTCGCGAAGCTCGCGCAGCGGCCGTGGTTCGCAGCATCGGTCAAAGCAGGAACCACGCTGCGCCTCGGCCGGAGCGAGGCCGAGACGCACGGCGCCGAGCTCGGCGACATCGTCGTTCGGTTGCGCGGCACGTATCGCGGCTCGCTCCAGCGGTTGCGCATGCGGATCACCGAGGTCGCGCAGATCGTGACGTACGCGCAGTCTCTGTGCGAAGAGCTCGAACGCGTGATCGCGCCACAGCAGACCCTGTTCGTCGAACCACGCCAGGCGTTGCGCGCCGGTGCACTCGCACGCGTGTTCGCTCCAGGCCACGCCGACGTGATCGCACGTGTCGAGCCGTACGCTCAGCTCCGCGTGATCGAGCTCCGCATCAAGCGGCTCGAGCGAATCCGCGTGCTCGCGAAGGCGCAGGTCGCGATTGCTGCGGCCGCGGATCGCGACCTCGGAGCGCGCTTGGTCCGCGATGCAAGCCTCGTGATGTGCACGCTCACGAATGCGTATCTCTCGCCGCTGATGACCGATCAGCGCTTCGACGTCTTGATCGCCGAGGAGGCGGGCATGGCGACCCTCCCGCCCCTGTTCTACGCGGCGTGCTTGTGCACCGAGAGCGCGATCGTTGTCGGAGATCCGCGCCAGCTCCCGCCGATCGTGCAATCAGATGACAACCTCGTGCGCCGCTCGATCGGTCGCAACATCTTCGATGTCGCGGTGCCGGATCCCGAGCACTCCGGTGTGGTCGCGATGTTGACGGTGCAGTACCGCATGCATCCCGCGATCGGCGCGCTCGTCGGCACGCTCTTCTACGGCGGCCGCCTCGTGCACGGCGCCGATCTGGCCGCGACGACCGAGATCGCCGGGCGTGCGCCGTTTCCCGGCCAGCCGATCATCGTTGTCGACACGGCGGGCCGCACGACGTGCGAGCGGTCAGAGAAGGGCAGCTCGCGGGTCAACCGCGCCTCGGCGGTGATCACGGCGGACCTCGCGCACGAGGCCGTGCGCGGCGGGTCGGCCTCGATCGCGGTGATCACGCCGTACGCCGCGCACGCCGCCGAGGTTCGCAAGCTGCTCGCGCAGCGGCGCATCTCCGAGCAGGTCGAGTGCAGCACGATCCATCGCTTCCAGGGTCGCGAGTGCGATGTCGTGATCATCGATCTCGTCGACGCCGCGCCGATGCGCCAGAGCACGCTGGTCGGCGAGACGCCGAACCTCTTGAACGTGAGCATCTCGCGTGCTCGAGGCAAGCTCGTGATCGTCGCCGACGTTGCCTACTTCACGACGGGCCTCGTCGCATCGCTGCTCGCCGCCGCAGCTCAGAGCTCGCGGATCGAGAGTCATCGTGGCCACCCTCGTGCCTCGTGAATTCACCAGGCACCGAAGACGTAGAGTGCCTACATCTGTAGGCCGTGCTCGGCCATGACCGCAGCATTCCGGGCATCTGCCCGCTTCGAAGCAGGCCGCGCATCTAGCCGCGCCACGTATTCGGCGAACTTCGGACGATTCTCTAGCTGGCCGAACTTCAACATGAAGCGCAGGGTTCCACCGAACACGACATCGGCCATCGAAAACTGCGAACCGAGCACGTACTCGCCGATCACCGCCGAATCGAGCGCTGCCATCATCGCGTCGTAGTCGCCCCACCCCGCCTGGCTCGACTTGAACTCCCACGCGGCCGCCTTGGCCATCGTGCCCGGTTCGATGACCGAAGGCGCGAAGCACGACCAGCGCAGATACGCCGCGCGGTTTGGATCGTCAAATCTCGGCGCGAGCGTGCCGAGTGCGTAGCGATCCGCGAGGTAGAGCGAGATCGCGCACGCCTCGGTCACGACCGCATCGCCATCCGTGAGGATCGGCAGCTTGCCCATCGGATTGAGCTTGAGGAGATCCGGAGCCTTCTGGCCACCTTTCATGATGTCGACGAACTTTAGCTCGTACGGCTGACCGACTTCCTCGAGCGCCCACACGGTGCCGGCCGCGCGAGAGAAGGGATGGTGGTAGAGCGTGATGGTCATGGCGCAGCCTAGATCACAGCGGCTGCTCGTAGCCGATGTTCACCGTGAAAAAAGGATCGATCGGGAGCTCGCTGTACTGCTTGCCGCCGACGATCGCTTCGTGATTCTTCCACACGTCGACGCCGAGTCCGAGCCACGGTTGGAGATAGAAGCCCGGTGTGCTGACCGGAAACGGATGCCACTGATAGCCGACGATCGCCTCGGGTGAAATTTCGGTGACCCGCGCCTCGGCGTCGGCGGTGTCGTCGCGCGTGATCGAGAGCTTCAAGATCCGGAACGAGGCGCCGACCGAAAAGCCGTCCTCGCCCGCTGCTCCGAAGCAGTAAAGCGCGTAAAACGCACCGCTCGGCTCGACCTTTTCGTCGAAGCCTCCGTTGCCATGCAATTGCGAAATTGGATCTGGCACGTGGAGCGAGAAGCTCGCGACCGCGAGCCGCACGCCATGCAGCTGCGGAACGCGAAACCCGACCTGACCGCCGTAGCCGCTGTTCGCGAAGGTCAGTGGATCGAGCTCGGCATGAATCCATGTCGGATCGGCGTGCGCGGTCGTCACAAAAAATAGCAGCGAAAAGACGATCCGCATGATCGCTATCGTACGCTTCACGATGCCTTCACGGGCAGTCGCACGCTGTCCGAGCATGATCGTCCGATAAGGCTCTTGCTCCTAGTTATGTTCCTCGTAGGTTGTGAGCCCGATGGCTACTGCGTCGCGGGGCTCTCCGTCATGCTGTGCGAAATCTCGGGCCACTCGCACGAGCCCGATCCGAGCAGCTGGCGCGCCGGGCCGTCGCCACGCGAGGAGTCAGCGCACGCGTCGCCGAGCGACGTCGACCGATGTCCGTTGTTCGTGGAGTGAGCACATCTACGAGCCCGCTGAACGCCACCGCCGGACCGTCGCGATCCTCTGCCAAGTCCGAACTCTTCGTCTTGATGTGGAGCACCAGCCCGCCCTATAGGGGTGGGCTGGCGTGGTCGCACGCCCCATCAGCGCGCGTGCGCGCGAGCGCCCGGCATAGAGCTCCTGACGAAATTTATGATCTCGCGAAGATTTACCGGTTTGGCGAACACCGGATAGCCCTCGGGCGCGAGCTCTGGAGAGCCCGTGATGATGGCGACGGTGACATCGCGCAGTGCGCTGTGACCAGCGATGTACTCGAGGATGCTCGGCCCGAGGACGCCGGGGAGCACCATATCGCTCAGCACGACGCACGGTTTGCTACCGGCATCGAACAGTGCCAGCGCTTGCGCCCCATCCGAGAGCGCGACGACTTCGAAGCTAGAGAGCTCCAGTGACTCTTTCAAGATCTCGCGGAAATCCTCGTTGTCCTCGATCAACAACACCCAGTCGGTCGGCCCTTCAGTCGGCATTATCGGAATGGGTGCGAGACCCATGCCGGATGCCTATCGACCGGGCTGACCTGCTACGGTTCGCTGCTCTCGACGGCCGCGCCCGTTTCCGCTGCGACTTCCTCGGGCTCCGGACCGCCTTCGAGGCGGCGGTAGAGCGAGCGCCGATCGATGCCGAGCACCCGCGCGGCATGTGTCTTGTTGCCCTTCGAGGCGGTCAGCACCTGGCGTACGTAGCGGCGCTCGAGCTCCTCGAGCGTCATCATCTCGAGTGGTGAGGTTGGCAACGCCATCGCGGTCTCGTTCGTCGCGATCACGGAGGGCGGCAGATCTTCGACGGTGATGTGCGAGTGCGTGCACAGTGCGACCGCGCGCTCAATACAGTTCTCGAGCTCGCGCACGTTGCCCGGCCAGTCGTACTCGCGCAGCTTCTGGGCGGCACCCTCGGAGATCCCCTCTACCGGCTTTCTCGAGGTTCGCGCGATCCGCATCAAGAATGATTGCGCGAGCTGGAGCACGTCTTCGATCCGGTTGCGCAGCGGCGGCACCGCGATCTGGACCACGTTGATGCGATAGAACAGATCTTCGCGGAATCGCCGCTCGCGAACCTCGTGCTCGAGATCGCGATTGGTCGCCGCGACGACACGTGCCTTGATCGGCGTCTCGTCGGAGCCGCCGACCTGGCGGACCGTGCGCTCCTGCAGCACGCGCAGCAGCTTCACTTGCATCTCGAGCGGCATCTCGCCGATCTCGTCGAGCAGGATCGTGCCTGCCCCCGCCTGCACAAACAGACCATCGCGCGAGCGCTTGGCATCCGTGAATGCGCCGGCGACGTGGCCGAACAGTTCGCTCTCGAGCAGCGGCGCTGGCATCGCCGCGCAGTTGATCGCGATGAACGGTTGTGCCGCGCGACCCGATTGCGCATGGAGCGCGCGCGCCACGAGCTCCTTGCCGGTCCCTGACTCGCCGGTGATAAGTACAGTCGCATCGCTCGAAGCGACGCGCGCAACCATGTCGATCGTCGCGCGAATCGCCGGACTCGTTCCCGCGATGCCGTGCGCGGGTGGCGTGGCCTTGCGCAAGCTCGCGAGCTCGCGCTTGAGCTTCAGATGCTCGACGCCGCGGCTCACCACGATCGAGAGCGCATCCGCAGCGACGGGCTTCGTGATGTAGTCGTACGCACCGGCCTGGATCGCCGCGATCGCGGTCTGCAGATCGGAGGTGCCGGTCATCACGATCGCGAGCGTATCCGGGTGCTTCTGACGGATCTGCTTGCACAGCTCGATGCCTGACATCGCACCCATGTGGATGTCCGTGACGACGATATCGACTGGCGCGTGCTCGAGTGCCGCGAGGCTGGCCTCGGCCGAGGTGACGGTCGTGACCGAGAACCCGCGTTTCGCGAGCGCCCCCCGCAGCAGGTCACCGACATCGCTGTCGTCGTCTACGATCTGGACGCTTCCCTGCATCAGCCGACTATACGGCCTGCGTCAGGACGACGGCACGGGCATCGCGCGCCTAGTTCTCAAATCAGGAAAATACGGATCCAATGGGTCAATCCAAGGGCTGGGGCGACAGCAACCGGCGGTTCACACCCTGGCGGTGGCGGGTTTCTCTCGTCCGGTGGCGGCTTCCACGGCTCGGTCGGTGGTCGTTTTCATGCGCCGACCGCGCATGGTGGTTAACGCGGCGGTGCATACCGGGCTACATGGATCAGAGTTGTGACCCGTCGCTCGCGCGCGGACCAGGACCCGAACGCGCAGCCGCCGTACGACTGGTATGACGATAGCCAGGCCAAGTAATGTCGCAGTCGAGGCCGCCGGAGTGCTAGCGTGAGCCGGTGTTCGTCGCCCTCGAGCGCTTACTGGTCGCGCTGCGCCAGCCGGCCGACCGGGCGCGCGAATTGGTCGCACTCCATGCGCGGTTACGCAGCGAGCTAGCGGCGACGGTCGAAGCAGAGGAGCGCGCGCTCGCGGAAGCGGTGCTCGCGCAAAAGCGCGCGGTCTCGGCGCAGCTCACCGCCGTCCGCTCCTGCCGCACCTGTGCGACCGGCCAGCCACGCCCGATCGGGCACTACGATGGGGGCGCGTGCTGTTCCGGTGTCACCGCGGACCTGTTCGACGACAACGAGCTCGCCGCGTTGGCGCATGCCGGCACGCGGGTGGGCGACCTCGTCGCGCCGCGCACCGATCACGCGGGGTGTTCATTCCGTGGCGCGACCGGATGCACGCTCGAGCTCGACCATCGCCCTGCCCGCTGCGTGCACTACCTCTGCGATACGTTGCGCCGCGAGCTCCATACGCGCCATCAACTCGACACGATCGAGCGCGAGCTTGCGGAGCTCGATCATCGGATGCAGGCGTTTCGCGTGATCCATCAGGCGCGGCTCGATCGCGAGGTACTCGCACCGTTGCTCGAAGCACTCGGCGCGACGCGACGCGAAAACGCAGCTCGCTGAGCCACGTATTTTACTTTGTCGATGTGAGTTAACATCGCGGCATGATGCGAGGCGCACTCATTGGCGCGATCGCCGCGGTCGTCGTACTCTTGTTCACCACGTTCAAGAACCGAGCTGCGGCGAAGAATGGCACCGGCCTTCCAGGTCAGGTCGATCAAGCGCTGCGCGGCAAGCCGGCGCAGAACCTGGCGGCGCTGAGTGCGCTCGTTGGCATGCGAACTCTTCGAGGTCGAGGCAAGGTCGCCCAGGCGCTGGAAGCCTTGCGCGCCGTGGGCAAGGTCAAGATCAACCCAGCGCCGGCGGGTACCCCGCGGCTCGAAAAGGTCGACGTCATCACGTACGAAGCGGTCTAGCGCTGGACGCGGCCGATCTGATTCGCCGCGTACTCCGAGAACCACAGGTCCCCGTCGGGCCCGAGGGTGATCCGCGCGGGCTCGCTGCCCGCGGTCGGAAGCGCACGTTCGGTGATCGCGCCGTCGAGCGTGATCCGACCGATCGCATTACCGGCCTTCTCCGTGAACCACAGGTCCAGGTCGAGACCGACCGTGATGTCGAATGGTTGTGCGCCCGCGGTCGGTAACGCGTGCTCGGTGACCACGCCTGCCGGGGTGATCATGCCGATCGCGTTGCCACCCGTGAACTCGGTGAACCACAGGTTGCCATCGGGCCCGGTGATGATCTCGCGCAGATCGGCAGCGGCGGTCGGCACCGTGAGCTCGGTGATCGCGTGCGCCATATCGGTCCCGATCGAAGCGATGTGGTTCGTTCCCTGTTCGGTGAACCACAGCGCGTCGTTCGGCCCGAGCGTGATCCCGTAGGCCTCGTTGTTGCCGGCGGCGAGCGGGTACTCGGTGATCGCGCCGGTCATCGAGATCGTGCCCACCGCATTGCCGTCGTCCTCGACGAACCACATCGTCGAATCGGGACCTGCCGTGATGCCCGTGGGCACACTGTCCGGGCGCGGCAACACGAGCTCGGTGATCACGCCTTCGAGCGTGATATGACCGATCGTGTTCCCGGCCTTCTCGGTGAACCAGAGCGAGCCGTCAGAGCCCCGCGCGATATGATAAGGAATCGCGCTCCGCGTCGGGACAAAAAACTCGGTGACCTCGCCCGCGGTCGTGACCCGACCGATCTTCCCGATCTGTTCGGTAAACCACAGCGCGCCATCGCCACCGAGCGCGATGCCGTACGGGCCGCTGTTCGCCGTTGGAATCGCATACTCGGTGATCGATGGATCAGCGCTCGTGCCCGCACACGCGACGAGCAAGACCAGCACAGCGCGAGACATGTCCGGAGTATAGGCTCAGCCCACGCGATTGGTCGCGATGTTCAACACCAGCGCGATGATGCCGGTGTTGTAGGCGAACGACAGGATCGCGTGGGCGAGCGCGGTGCGACGAATTGCTCGGTCGGAAATCTCGGAGTCCGAGACCTGAAAGCACATGCCGATCGTGAACGCGAAGTACGCGAAGTCGAGGTCGTCCGGATCGAAGGATTGCTCGCCTTCTCCGTGAGGGAACTCGATGCCCCCCTCTCCCTCGACGCCACCGCGATAAAACAGGTGCGCGTAGCGCAACGTGAATGCGGTGTGCGTGAGCAACCAGGACAGCGCGGCGCTCGCGATCACGAGGATCAACACGAGCGTCGATTCGGAATCTCCGAGCTGCTTGGCCTGGCGAAGCACGAACGTCGCCGCGAACATCGCGAACGTGCTCGCGACCATCACGATGATCCAGACGAACTTACGCCCGGGATCCTCGGTAGCGGAGCGCGTCCGCGTCTCTTCACTCGTCGCGCGCACGATGATCGAGGCAGCCAGCGCGAACAACGTGACCCCGGCGAGGTCGCCCGCGATCAGCGCACGCGTGATCCAGGCGAGCCCGATCATCGCACTCGCGAACCAGGCGAGCGCATCGACGACGAGCGCCCAGATCAAGCGCGCACTCGAGCGCCTCAAATCCAACAGATGAAATTCGGCCACGAGCCATGTTTAGCCGATCGCGCATGCCTATACGCTCGGGCTGCCACGGTTCGGGACCGGCGCCAGAGTTCGAACCGCGTGTCACTCGCCTGACGTCGTGGGCTGGACCGGAATCCTCGCGCAACTTGAGATATCGTGCGTGCTCGATGGGTTGGGACTGCACGCTGCACGTAGTAGACGACACGCAACTAACGCGGTTCGCTGCGCGGTTCCTGCGCGGGCTTCACCGCGGCGGTGGCTTCGATCGCGAGTTCGATGGCGACGAGCTGGTCGCGAACGTCAAGCAGCTGATTGCCGACGATCCGGAGACCGGCGCCCGCGCCTTGGGCGAGCTCGCCTTGCTCTACGTCGCGACCGAGATGCCACACTTGTACTGCCGCGGTTTCGCACTGTCGCTGTGGGATCCAGCCACCATGGGTGCGGAGCTGCCGAGGCATCTGTTGACGGGCGTCGAGACCCGCTTGCTCGACGTCACGACCGCGTATCCGCGGATCGCCGGGCGAATCCCCGCGCAGTTCGACGGCAACTACTGTGTAGGCCGGTTTGTCGCCGCGAAGCACGTGCCTGCCCTGCTCTCGTTCATCGAGCCGGTGATCGCGAGGCAGCTCGATGCCCGACCGTACCGCCCGCTCGTCGATATCTTGCGAGTCGCGGCCGCGAACAACCTCGCGTACTGGGAAGGCGCCGATATCGAAGTCACGAATGCGCACGCCGATTGGCTGCCCGCTCGCCCCACGCCGGTCATCACGCATCCCAATCCGTTCACGAGCCCGACCGCGCGGCGGTGTGCGATCGACGGCGCGCGCATGCTCGTCGCGGATCACGCCGCGCTTCACGAGCTCGACCTCACGGTCTTCCCCCCGGGCACGACCACGCACGACGAGATGCAGATCAATGCGGCGGCGTTCACGCCGTGGGGCACCACGTTCATAAGGATGGCCACCGATCGCACCGTGCGGCCGTTCAAGTTCTCCTACTTCGAGTTGCCCGAGCGCGCGCCCCTCGACATCCATCCACCGTTTGCGGTCGGGCTCGCACGCCCCGGCAAGAATTGCTTGCTGTTATTCCCGCAACCAACGACGACCGAACGCGCGAACGTACGCCCGCAGATCATGTACGCCGATCATCGGCTCGTGCCGCTCGTCGTGCCCGAACCGGTCGAGACTCAGCGGGTCGAGTGCGATGCGATCGCCTTCGGGACGGGCGAGATGCTCGTCGTGTGGGATGCGGTCGCGTATCGATGGGATGGCGAGCATGCGCCGACGATGCTCGGCGAGACGCTCGATGCGCCCGAGGATCTCTGTGCGGTCACGCTCTCGGATGGCTCGATCGTAGGCGGGTTCGGCAGAAAGCTCTTGCGCGTCGATCGCGAGGGTCACTCGACGACGGTCCTGCCGCTCGACAACGTCATCATGCTCGCGAAGGGGCCGCACGATGCCGTGATCATCGGCGAGAGCGAAGGTGACGCGTTCAAGATCTGGTGGCCCGAGACCCGCGAGGTCACCGCGCTGCCGATGGCGTTGCTCGGCCTCGAGGATCGCCCGATGTTCGCGTACTACGACGCGCACGAGGAGCTGCTCGTCGTCGCTCGCCCTGGCATGTGGCACGCGATCGCATGGAGCGAGCTCGTCGCGCTACGCCGCGAACCCAGCTAGCCGAGACTCGCGCGCTGGATCGCAGCGATGATGTCAGCAGGCTCCGGAAATCTGCCGCCGGACTTTTCGAGCACCTTCATGCCGTTCACCCAGATCGTGAATTCACCGGAACCGCCGACTTCGATCTGCGCTGCCTCGCCCAACGTCTTTTGAATGTGCGCGGCCGCCCGGGCCGCGTGAGGCTTGTAGCCTCAGGAGTTGCAGTAGCGAATCTTGATGTTCATTGCGCGGAGTATACCATCCGCTGGTGTCCTCCACCAGCGCTTCCTGGACGGCCGCCCTCGCCGACCGCGCGCGCGTGCACTGGACACCTGCACGCACGCAGGAGCTCACCGGCGGCAAGGAGCTCGAGATCCTGCCAACCGACGCCCCTGCGTTGCTGCGCGCACTCGGAATCCTCGACGGCGATGCGAAGATGCCGCCCGCGCGCGTGCGCAAGTTCCTGCAGATCAATCATGTCGCGCGTGCGATGCGGCCCGCGATGGCCGAGCTCCGCACGCGTCACGCCGTGGTCAAGCTGCTCGATGCAGGATGTGGTCGCTCGTATCTCACGCTGCTGCTCGCGTGGATCGCGCGCGCGCAAGGGCACCGGCTCGAGGTGCGCGGTGTCGATCGTAACCCCGAGGTGATCGCGGAGTGTCGTCGCCGCGCGGAGCTCGCCGAGCTCGGCGACGTGGTGACCTTCGAAGCGTCCGCGCTCGAGACGTTCGACGCTCGCGGCACCCACGGCGTGTTCGCACTGCACGCGTGTGACACCGCGACGTGCGATGCGATCGCGCTCGGCGTCGAGGCGGGTGCCGAGCTCATCGCCGTCGCGCCGTGTTGTCAGGCGGAGCTCGCACGCGGCTGGAGCGAGCTTGCCGAGAGCGGCGCGGCCGGGGCGTTCAAATCGGTGTGGCGCGCTCCGCACTTACGGCGCGAGACCGCGGCACACCTCACGGATGTGATGCGCATGCTGCTGTTGCGTGCCCGCGGCTACGACGCGACCGCCATGGAGTTCATCGCGGCAGAGCACACCAAGAAGAACAGCCTGATCCGCGCGATGCGTGGCACCGGTGATCCGCTCGCGCGCGCCGAGTACGATGCGCTCGTCGCGGTGACCGGTGGTCGCGGGATCGCCCTCGCGCAGCGAATCTGAGCCACGCAGCGCCGCGGCTCACTGCGGGCAGAACGCGCGGCCGGCCATACCACCGGCGATCAGTCATCGCGCCGATCGTGCGCGACTAGAGATCGATTTGCGTCCCGATCTCGATGACCTGTTTCGGCGGCAGGTCGAACGTGCGATCGGCGGTGACGGAGTTGCGGACCAAGAACGCGTAGATCGTCTCGGTGATCGCACCCATCTGACCCCCACCACCGCCGATCAGATTCAGCCGCGCGAGGAAGTAGGTCACGTCTGCATCGCCGAACGGGAGCCCCTGCTCGGCTGCGATCTGCTCGAGCGTGGCGTGGACGAGCGGTTGCTCGGAGAAGCCCGTGTTGATCACGACGCGCAAGAAGCCGTTGCCTAGCACCGTCAGCCTTACGCGATCGGCCTCCTGAACGCGAGGTTCGGTATCGCTCGGCTTCACCGTCAACAAGATGACGTGCTCGTGCAGTGTGTGACTGCGCTCGATCAGGTGCATCAAGGCCGGCGGCATGTGGTCCTCGCGCGACGCGAGATAGACCGCGGTGCCGGGCACGCGTCCGACCAGCAGCGCATCGAGCTTCGGTGCGAGCTCGTCGTAGCTCGGGAACTGCTTCGCGTAGGTCTCGACGGTGAGGTACCGGCCACGGCTCCACACCAGCATGATCGTGACGAACCCCGCGGCGATCAGGATCGGTACGTAGCCGCCGTCGATGAACTTGAACAGGTTCGACACGAAGAACGGGAGATCGAACGCGAGAAACAGTGCGAGTAACGGCACCGCGCGTACACGCGACCAGCCCCACGTCTTGCGCGTGACGACGTAGAATACGACCGACGTGATCGCCATCGTACCGGTCACCGCGATCCCGTACGCGGCAGCGAGCCGATCGGATTTTCCAAAGCCAATCACGAGGGCGATGCACGCGATCGCGAGGAACCAGTTGATCTCGGGGATGTAGATCTGGCCTTCCGTCTCGGTCGAGGTGTGCTTCACCGTAACGCGAGGGAAATAGCCAAGCAGCATCGCCTGGCGGGTGAGCGAGAACGCACCGGAGATCAGCGCTTGCGATGCGATCACGGTCGCGACACTCGAGAGCACGACCAGCGCGAGCTGCGCGGAGCCGGCGGGGACTAGCGCGAAGAACGGATTGACGAGATCGGGATGCGCGTGGAGCAACGCGCCCTGGCCAAAGTAACAGAGCACGAGCGCGGGCAATACGAAGAAGGTCCACACCAACCGGATCGGAAGGCTGCCGAAGTGACCCATGTCGGCGTAGAGCGCCTCACCTCCCGTCACCGCGAGGACGACGCTACCGAGGATGACAATGCTCGTCGGTCCGTTCGAGATGAAGTAGCGCGCCGCCCACACCGGAGACAACGCCTGGAGGATCGCGGGATGCTGGATCACGTGATACGCGCCCGCGATGCCGATCGTGCCGAACCACACCACCATCACCGGACCGAACAAGCGGCCGATCGTGTGCGTGCCGTGCTTCTGGATCCAGAACAGCCCGAACAGGATCACGCACGTCAACGGGATGACCAGAGGCGCGAGCTCGGGCTTCGCGACCTTTAGCCCCTCGACCGCAGAGAGCACCGAGATGGCCGGCGTGATCGCACCGTCGCCGTACAAGAGCGCAGCGCCGACCACGACGAGAAGTGCGACGACCGACGCGCGATTCACGCGCAACCTGCTCGGCACGAGGGCGAGTAGCGCGAAGATGCCGCCTTCGCCGCGATTGTTCGCGCGCATGATGAAGACCAGGTACTTCACGGTCACGACGAGGACGAGCGACCACACGATCAGCGACAGCACGCCGTACAGCGCGTGATCCGCGTTGCCCGCGGTGCGCATGCACTCCTTGAGCGTGTAGAGCGGGCTCGTTCCGATATCGCCGAACACGACGCCAAGCGCACCGAGGCACAGCAGTCTGATGGGCGTGGATCGCGGTTTCATGCGGCCCATCGAGTGTACGCGTCCTGCCCGGCCGACCGAGGTGAGCGCCAGCGCTCGCTGGCGGACTTCTCGCGGAGCGCGATCCCATCTCTGCTCGGAACGCTCATACTGGAGGGTGTCTTTATCCCGGCTTGTCCTGTTAGTCGTCGTGTTCGCTGCCCCGGTGGTGCATGCGGAGCAGACCAAGGTCGCGGTCGTGCTGAGCGTCGCGGTGAATATCGATCCAACCCGCGTCGATGCGCTGACCCAGGATCTGGCAGCCGCACTCGCGAGCGAGCTGGACGTGGAGGCGATCGGCGGCCTCGACGCGCGACGGATGTTGCCAACGGAGGGGCTGCCGCCAGATTGTATGACGAGCCTGAAGTGCGCGGCGGACGTAGGGCGTTAACGATTTCAGGTTGCTTCGAAACGCGTGACAAGCTCGTCGCTGTCCTTGTCGAGCGTGTGGACGAGCAAGTGGGCGACGATGTGAGAGGGGGCATGCGCCGTGAGCCGCTCGAGGGCCACCATCACCTCGGCTTCGTTGATCGAGCCGTCGTGGTTCACATCGATTTGATCGAAGCCTCCGAGCTTCCTCCAGAGTTCGACCGCGAACGCTTCGGCGAGCACGTGCTTTATGTCGCGTCCCGTACCCTGTTGCGGAATGGCTTCGGGATGGGCCGCCGCGAACTGCATGAGCGGCTCGTTGTGATCCATGCCGACGAACAGGTTCCGGACAAGTGCGAGCCGGTAGCTGCGCGCATCTTCGAGGATGTCCGGATCGACGCACGCTTGCAGGAAGCCTCCCGATTCAACGGGCGCATGGGATCGCGACGCCGCGATCGCGGCCTTGATCGTCGCGCCCGGCATCGCGACGACGACGACCTCGTTCTCGAAGGGCACCTCGGCTTCGAGATCACCGTAGGTGAAACGCTCGAGATAGTCGTGGCTCGCGCGGATTGCACCGCCGTTGAGCACGGCAAGATCGGCGTGCAGCGCATCGCGCGTGCGCGTGCAGAGCAACGTGCCCATCGTGGTCTGGCGCACGCGCGCACCGACCGAAGAGAGCAGCTCGCCCGGAGCGACCTGTACGAGCGTCGCATCGGAGATCTCGCGCACCTTCGCCATGTGGCGATCGACGCGCGCGCGGAGGTCGGCATCTTCTGGATAGTCGGAGGACATCACGCGCGTGACCGTCACACGGGGCGTGCCCTCGAATACGAGATCCGAAACGATCGCGGCGACGCCATCGGCGCCTGCTTTGACGATCCACGCACCCTCGACCTCCTCGATGAACGGCACGTGCTCGTGACCACCGACGATCAGGGGAAACACGTGCGTGCGCGCGAGCACGCGATCGACCGCCATGTCTTGATGGGTGATCGCGACCACCGTCGTGCAGCCGCGCGCACGCAGCTCGGCCGCGGCGGCGAGCGCATCGGTGTAGGCAGACCGCACGGTCGCACCGCCGAACGGCGGGCCGCGAAACAGCGCCGGATCGTCGACGACGACCGCGACCAGCCCGACCGTGTGCTCGCCGACCTTCACGATCGCATCGCGCGGCATCGTCGGATCGAAATCGACGTTCGTGGACAGCCAGGTGCCGCGGAACTCGGCGACGCGAGCGTGGAGCTCGGCCGGTTTGATATCGTCCTCGTGATTACCGAGGATCGCATAATCGATCTCGAGCGCGTTCAAGCAATCGACCATGCCCTTGCCGGCATCGAGACTCGATAGCAGGCTCGGCCCGACGAAATCGCCCGCAATGATCGAGATCGTGACATCGGGCGCCGGCAGCCTCTGCGCGCGCAAGAGGTTCGCGAGCCGCGGCAGATGATCGAGCGCGTAAATGTCGTTGATCGACAGGATGCGGAGCCGTGCGGTCACGGCAGCAGCATACGCTAGCTCGAAGGGCCCATCGTGGCGGCGACCTGCGACGCGATCCGGAATAACGTGTCGGCATTCTCGAGGCGCGCCTGCGCGGTCACGATGACCGAGCCTGTCGCGTGCAACGGTGCCGCGATCAGCAGCTGCTTCCACGGGTGGCCTTCGTGCTCGTACGCGACCTCGAGATATTCGAGCTTGCGCGTCGAGCCATCTGTCTCGGTCACGGTCAGCGCACTCTGATTGATCAGCTGCTGGTAGGGCGCTGGACGAAACTTCACCGACTCCGCTGGGCGATCGTGCCGCTGCAACCGGATGATCTCCTGGTTGCCAGCGTATAACTGGAGCTCGTACATCGGATCGTCATCGCCAGGAGCGGCCGGCACCACGATCACACCGGCCGGTAGGTCGTGGACGATGCCGGGGCCGAGCACGCACCACGGGCTATCGCCGAGCCCGACATCGATCTGTGTGGCCACGTCCGCGTAGACCACGTGATCTTCGAGCAAGAGCTCCGGGCCACCTGCGCCGAACTGGGCGTGGTTTGGCGTGTCCCAGGTCGGCGGTGCGGTCGCGCTGCGATCGCCGGGCACGAATCGCGCGATCTCGGTCGCGTCGTGCGCGATCACGAGCTCGTTATCGGCACTCACCATGGCGCGACAGTGAACGACCGGCGCGATCAACATCCCGTAGCCACCGAGGCCAAACGTCATCCTCGAGCTATATCACCGCAATCGCTCTACGGCGGGATGTCCTCCATGGATCGACCCGCTGCCTGGGCTATCGCCGGATCGTCGCGCGTCGCGCCGACGCCCAGCCACTCTTGAGTCCATGCGCGCAACACCGAAGCCCACTTTTCGCGGCGCGCGCCGGTTCAGCGCCGCTTGCGATCGGCGAGCTGCTTCTTGCAAGCCGCATTGATCGCCCGGAGCTCGGTGAGCGAGAGCTCGAGCTGCGCTCGCTTCTGCTCGAGCTCGCGGATCGCGACATCGGTCCGTTCGACGACGTACCTCAGCTGCTTGGTTCGTCCCTCCCCGTGATCGCCGTACATGTCGAGGTACTGGCCGATCTCCGCGAGCGTCGAACCGAGCGCTTTTGCACGGAGGATCAGCGCCAGCCGCGCCCGATCGCGCCGGGTATAGATCCGCGCACCGTTGATGCGCTCGGGCGAGAGCAGCTGTTTCGCCTCGTAGAATCGCAAGGTCCTGGCCGAGACGTCGAACTCGTCGGCGAGCTCGGCAATCCCGAACAGCTCCTCGGTCTCGGCAGGCTTCACCGACGGCGACGCTAGCACGTGGCTCGGGGTACCGCATACGCAAACAGATTGACGTATACGTCAACCTGGGCTCAACTGGCGGCCAGCATGAAATTCACTCCCGAACACCGTCAGCTCGCCGAGACCGTGCGCAAGTTCGTCGCCACCGAGCTCAACCCCAACGTTGCAGCGTGGGAGGCGGCCGAAATGTTCCCTGCATACGACGTGTTCAAGAAGATGGGCAACCTCGGCCTGCTCGGCGTGAAGTACGAGGCCGAGTACGGCGGGCTCGGCCTCGATTTCTCGTACTCGATGGTCGTCGCCGAGGAGCTTGGCGGCTGTAACTGCGGCGGCGTACCTATGGCGATCGGCGTACAGACCGATATGTGCACGCCCGCACTCGCCCGCTTCGGATCGCCGGAGCTCAAGAAGGAATTCCTCGCGCCTTCGATCAGCGGCGATCGCGTCGGCAGCATCGGCGTGAGCGAGGTCAGCGGCGGCTCCGATGTCGCGGCGATCAGGACCACCGCGCGCGTCGAGGGCGATGACTACGTGATCAACGGCAGCAAGATGTGGATCACGAATGGCATGCAGGCCGATTGGTGCTGCTTGCTCGCGAACACGTCTGACGGCAAGCCGCACCTGAACAAGTCGCTGATCGTGGTGCCGCTCGATGCGACCGGCATCGACCGCCAGAAGATCAAGAAGATCGGCATGAACTCGTCGGATACGGCGCAGCTGTTCTTCGACAACGTTCGCGTGCCCAAGCGCAACTTGATCGGCACCGAGGGTGCGGGCTTCGTGATGCAGATGCTGCAGTTTCAGGAGGAGCGGCTGTGGGGGGCGGCGAGCGGCTTGCGCACGCTCGATCGCGTGATCGACCAGACCATCGCGTACACCCGCGAGCGCACCACGTTCGGCCAGCCGATCTTGAACAACCAGGTCGTCCACTTCCGGCTCGCCGAGCTCCGCACCGAGGTGGAGCTCTTGCGCTCGCTCGTGTATCGCGCCGTCGAGAGCTACATCGACGGTCAGGACGTCACGCGGCTCGCATCGATGGCGAAGCTCAAGGCCGGCCGGCTCGGGCGCGAGGTCACCGATGCCTGCCTCCAGTACTGGGGTGGCATGGGCTACACCTGGGACAACCCGATCTCGCAGGCCTACCGCGACGGTCGCCTCACCTCGATCGGCGGCGGTGCCGACGAGATCATGCTCGGCATCATCTGTAAGCTCGAGGGCACGCTACCGAGCAAACGGAAGACTTCATGACTACTGACAAGGCGATCCTCACGTGCGCTCTCACCGGCGTCCTCACGAACCCCGCGCAATATCCGGTGCCGGTCACGCCCGCGCAGATGGCCGCGTCCGCGCGCGAAGCTTTCGACGCGGGCGCCGCGATCATGCACATCCACATTCGCGATCAGCGCCCGAACATGGGGTACCTACCCTCGTGGGATCCCGAGGTCGTCGCGACCGTCGCAACGGCGATCCGCGAAGCGTGTCCCGGCGTGATCATCAACCTCACCACCGGCGTGATCGGCCCCGACATCTCGGGGCCCGCCGCGTGCATCACTCACGTCAAGCCCGAGATCGCAGCGTGCAACGCGGGCAGCTTGAACTACCTCAAGCTCAAAGAAGACGGCCGCTGGGCATGGCCACCGATGGTGTTCGACAACCCGGTCCAGAAAGTTCAGAGCTTCCTCGACGTGATGAAAGCCGCCGGCTCGCACCCCGAGTTCGAGTGCTTCGATGTTGGCATCGTGCGCTCCGTCGGGATGTACGTGAAGAGCGGGATGGTGCCAAAGGAGCTCGGGCGCCCCGAGTACAACTTCGTGATGGGCGTGGCCTCGGGCATGCCGTGCGATCCGGATCTCCTCGCCCTCCTGCCGCGCTGGCTCGCCCCGGACTCGGTGTGGCAAGCGACGCTGATCGGTCGCGCCGAGATCTGGAACGTGCACGACAAGGTCGCCGAGCTCGGCGGTCATCTGCGCACCGGCCTCGAGGACACGTTCTATCTGCGCAGCGGCGAGCGCGCGACCGGCAACGGCGTGCTGATCGAGGAGCTCGCGAAGTGCGCGCAGCGTGTCGGTCGCGAGATCGCGAGCCCGGCCGAAGCGCGCGCTATGCTCGGCCTCCGTGCGCACGCCTGATCTCGTCTGTGCAGCTAGTCCGCGAAGCGCGCGAGCTCCTCGAGCTCGTGGGTTGCACGCGATAGCGCATCACCCGACCACGAATCGATGACGCGTTCCATCGCTGGCGACATCGGTCGGCCGCGGAAATACCGTGCGAGCAGTACCGAGATCACGATACCCGCGATGCCCACCCCGATCGACGACCAGACCCAGGCAGGCGCGGCTGCATACAGATCGACGCCGATCGCACCTGCCGCGACGAGGACGCACGGCAGCCACAGGATCCACCACGGCAACCCGAGCGCGAGCGACCGCGCGGCCGTGCATCGGTGCAGCGAGGCAAGCTCGCGTTGAAGGGTCACGATCGGCGCCGTGTAGTCGAGGCGCATGCGGGCGACGAGCAGCCAGAGGCCCGAAGCGAGCGCCGCGATGCCGTAGAGGTGCAGTACCACCCCTGCGACGAGCAGATGGAGGTTGTCTCGATGGTCGAACCAGAACGATCCGGCCGCGACGACGAACACGATCCACGCGGCGATGCCGAGCCACGCGATCCGCGGCTTACGCACATCTTCGAGCACGCGCTCGACCTTCAGCGTCGACCAGGCTTGTTTGAGCTCGTCGAGATCCATCGTCATGCTCCCTTCAGCTGCGTGCGCAGCTCGGCTTTGATACGTGTGAGACGCACTGCAACGTTCGCCTCGGAGATGCCGAGGGTCTCGGCAATCTCTCGATACGAGCGGTCTTCGAGGTACAGCAGCACCAAGGCCCGCTTGAGCGGCTCGAGCTCGCGGATCGACGCGTACATCGCTTCGATCCGTTCGTCCTCGAATGCCGGCACCACGGCGACCTCTCCTAACGGTTCGAACGAGCGTGCCCGGCGCAGGTGCGAGATCGCGACGTTCAGGGCGACGCGGAACAACCAGGTCGAGAACCTCGCGCGCGCCTCGTCGTAGCTCGGATATGCCCGCCACGCCTGCGCCGCGATCTCTTGCTCGAGGTCCAGGCGCGATTCGGAGTCCCGCGCATAGGCGCGCGCGATCTTGCCGACGAGACCGCCGTGCGAGGCAAAGAGGGTCTGGAACCGGTCGCGCATCGTCGATCCCGTGATTCGCGGGACCCGAAGATTCCTTACACGGTTTCGCCCTGCTCGTCGGAATGAATGGCGGCCCGGTGTCGTCGTCGAACCTGCATGCGCTACGAGCTTCTCTCGCTGATCGGCGAAGGCGGCATGGGCAAGGTCTACCGGGCCCGGCATCGCGGGCTCGACAAGCTCGTCGCCCTGAAGATCATCGATCCGCGGGTCGGTAGCGCCGAACGGTTCGTCCGCGAGGCCCACGCGATCGCACGGCTCGATCATCCGGGCTGCGTGCGGATCTACGATCACGCCGCGGGTTACATCGCGATGGAGCTGCTCGAAGGCCCGACGCTCGCGACCGCGATGGAAGCACAGCTACCGATCGAGCAGGCGCTCGCGATCACGCGCGATCTGATCGCGGCGCTGGCGCACGCTCACGCGCACGGTGTGCTGCACCGCGATCTCAAGCCCGCGAACGTCATGCTCGCGAAGCGTGGCGCCGTGATCATCGATTTCGGACTCGCATGGCTCCACGACGCCGCGAAGCTCACGCGCGAAGGCATGGCGTTCGGCACGCCGAGCTATCTCGCGCCCGAGCGCTTGCGTGGCGATGCGTACGACGCGCGCTCGGATCTCTACGCGGTAGGTGTGCTGCTCTACGAGATGCTCGCTGGCGAGCAGCCGTTCACCGGCGCGACGCGCGACGAGATCATGCGCAATGCGCTGGGGCGTCGTCCTCGACCGCTGCGTGCGATGCGCGCCGGCATCCCGAGCTCGCTCGATGACTTCGTCATGCGAGCCCTCGCAAAGGATCCTGCGCATCGCTTCGAGACCGCCGAACAGATGCAGGCAGCGCTCGCCGCGGTCCAGCTCGTCGAGCCCTCGACCAGCGACTCGACGATGATCGAGCTCACGTTCGAGCGACCTTCGCTCTGGTCGAGGCTGCGGACGTGGGCTCGCTACGGTCGTTGGCGCTGGCGACACCGCCATGCCTGAGAGCTCGGTCAGCGAGTTCGCTCGGCGTCGATCGAGTTGTCCTGGATCTTTTCGAGCAGGCCTGTTCGATCGAATGGCTTCGCGACGAATTGCGCGCTCGAGATCGGCAGATCTTGGTGATAGCCCGACATGAAGATCACGCGGGTGGTCGGCCGGACCACGCCGAGCTCGCGCGCAAGCTCGCGACCCGACATGCCCGGCATCACCATATCGGTCAGCAAGCTGTGGATCTCGCCGGGATGCGAGCGCGCGATCTCGAGTGCGGCCTCGCCAGAGCTTGCCGAGAGCACGTTATAACCCTCGCGCTTGAGCATGCGCTCGGTGATCCGGCGAACGCTCTCGTCGTCGTCGACGACGAGGATCGTCGCATCTCGGTTGCCGACGACCGTGCCCTCCGTGGTCGCCTCGACGCGATCGGTCTCGGGCAGATAGATCCGGAAGGTGGTGCCGGCGTCGATCGCGGACTCGACGACGATGTCGCCGTGCGCTTGCTGGACGATACCGTAGACCGTCGCGAGGCCGAGCCCCGTGCCCTGCCCACGCGCCTTGGTCGTGAAGTACGGCTCGAAGATGCGCGCCATGACCTCGGGGGACATGCCGGTGCCAGCATCGCGAACCTCGATGGCAACGTACCTGCCCGGAGTGATCGCCCGACGAGCCGCACGATCGGCGTCGATGTCGACGACGTTGACGCCGATCGCGACCCGGCCACCATGCGGCATCGCATCGCGCGCATTGACGACCAAGTTCATCAGGATCTGCTCGAGCTGCGAGCTATCGATCAGGACGTGTGCCGCGGGACAGCTGACTTCGGTCGCCAGCTGGACCTCGCCGAGCGTCCTCGTGAGCATCTTGTTCATGCCCCGCACGACGCTGACCACGTCGACCACGCGCGTCTTGACGAGCTCGCGCCGGGTGAACGAGAGGAGCTGGCGCGTGAGGTCGGCGGCACTGGTCGCAGCGTGCGTGATCTGATGGACGTCGTCTCTCGCCGCAGGGTCCTCGAGTGACTCGCCGAGCATGTGGGCGTAGTTGAGGATCACGACGAGCAGGTTGTTGAAGTCGTGCGCGATCCCACCTGCGAGCTGGCCGAGGAGCGCAACGCGGTCGCGGTGCGCGGTCTGATTCTGGCGCTCGCGCTCGGCGGTGATGTCGCTGACGATGATGACCGTCTCGCTCGCCTCCACGGATGTGGTCGCCGCGATCGAGAGGACGCGTTGCCCTTTCGTCGTGACCTCGTGAGCGCGCGCATCCCGGGTCAGGACATCAGTGGTGACTCCCGCGATCGCCGCGACCTCGACACCGACTCGCAGCTCGCCGACCGCATCGGCGTGATCGCTGATCCAGCGATTGGCGAGGACACAGCGGCGCTCGTTATCGATCACGACGACACCGACAGGAAGACTACGCACGACGCGCTCGACGCGTGCACCCTCGTCGCTGATCACGGATTGCACGCGCTGCACGAGCAACGAGTTCTTGATCGCAAGTGAGGTCGGACCGGAGATCGCGTTGAGCAGCTCGAGGTCCGGCGCACTGAACACGTTGAAGCTCGCGCGCGAGTCGAGCTGGATCACACCGAGCCATTCGGTCTCGTCCGCCTGATAGCGGAGCGGGACCGCCATCACCGAACGGACGCCGTGAGCGGACAAGCTCTCCGAGCGGCGCAACGCGGCGTCATCATCGATCTCGGTACGAAGGTACGGCTCGTGACCGATCATCACCTGGCTCAGCACGCTGGTCGAGATCGCGAACGGTGGCTCGTCGGCCGCCCGCGCGCGCGTTGCTGTCATGTGCGGCACCTTGGAGTGCGGCTGATAAACAACGATCGCGGCGCGGTCTGCGCGCAACAACTGGAGGCAGGTCGCGAGCACGCGATCTAGCACGCACTTGAGATCATGCTCGACGCCGATCGCATGGCCGAGCTCGGCCACCGCGCGCAACCGGACCAGCTCCTTGTGATCCGCGGACGAGAGGGTTTGCTTGGGTTCTTCTTCGAACCGCAACTTCACGGGACCGATCAAGATCTCGTCACCGTGGGTCAGGGCCACCTCGGTTACTTTGCGCGCGCCGACGAACGTGCCACGCCGGCTCCCGAGATCTCGGATCTGGTAGTTACCGGCCGCGTCCTGCACGATCTCCGCATGCGCGCCTGAAATCATCGGATCGTCGAAACAAATCGTCGAAGTCGCATCACGGCCGATCACGGTACGCGAGGTGATCGCATGGCTTCGCTTACTTGCGAACTCGACAAGCTTCGCCATCGGAACCATACCCATGTTACGGCCGCTTTTGCGATCGGTCGATAGCTGGCTCGGCTAATTAACATTCTGCGACGTGCAAACGCGCAGGCCCAGCGTGGCGTCGCGGACGAGCTTCTGAAGTACGTAGCGATTGGTCAGATTCGCAGTCTTGCGATCGTTGTAGTAGCTGCCGCCCTTGGCGATGAACTCGCCGACGTGCTCGCTCTGTGTCCATTCGAACGCATTTCCCGACATGTCGTCGATGCCAAACGGGCTTGTCGACGCTGGGTGTGATCCGACCTCGTCGGGCCCCATCAGCTCACGACCGTAGGTCACGTCGACGTTCGCATCGTTCACGTGCTCTCCACTCGGATAGCTTCGGCCATCCGCGCCGCGTGCCGCGTGCTCCCACTCGAGCTCGCTGCACAATCGAGCACCCGGCACCCGGCCCGTTCGACCGAGCCATGCCGCGTAGGCTTCTGCGTCGATCACCGAGATGCCGAGGATCGGAAATTTTCGCCAGTCCTGGCTCGTGTGACTCGCGCGGCCCGGATACGCGAGCATCTCGTCCCATTTCGCGGCGTAGACGCGCTGCATCGGTTGCATCGCGATCCGCCAGTGATCTCGGTCCGCGGCGATCACGAGCGCGCCAGTCGCCTTGCCCGGTTGGTTCGGCAAGAGGTGCGCTTGCTCGGCAGCGGGTTGCTCCACGACGTAGTCGAGCCACTCGGCGATCGTCGTCTCGTCACGCGCGATCAAGAATGCCGCTGTCGATCGGGTGTGCAGCGGCACCGTCTGGAAGAAGCTCGTACGTAGATCGTCAGCGGCACTGCTGCCGTACAAGAACGGTCCCGCCGGGATGTACACGAACCCGGCAGGGAGCGAGCTTGGCATCTCGAGCTTGAGCTGTAGGTGACCATCGCGCGGTACCTCGATCGGATCGAGGACATCCGGGCGTCCTTCCGCGTGGAGGCGCACGACGTACGTTCCCGGTTCGAGCTCGATACTCGCATGGCCCTCGCCGATCCGGAGGTGTTGTGGCTCGATCGTGATCTCCGCATGCGCGGGTGCATCGACCTCGAGCCGCCCTCGATGCGCCCAGCGTGCGTGCAACATCCCGCCGCTGTCGTACGCGGCCATGCGCGAGACCATCTCGTCGCGGCGATCGAGCTCGTGCACGGACTCGGCGAGCAACGCGCGGTCGTACAAAATGGAGCCGAGCATCGCGCGCACGTCGGTACGTGATGGATCTTTCGCGAGTGCCGCCTCGACATTACCCGAGGCCGTGCGGTAGGCGGTCTCGGCCTCGTTGCGCGCCGCGAGTGCCTGCGCCCAGATCTTCTCCGCGGCCGTCGAGTCGTCGCTGTCGAACCGAGCGTACGCGGCGGCCGCGAGCTCGCGGTGGTGGAGCTCGGCAGCGCGCGCCTGTTCGAGGACCGTCTTGGCCGTGGCGACCTCGGTCGTCACGACGTCCGCGAGCCGATGCTTCGCGACGTAGCGCTGGATCGTGATCGCCACCGCGACAAGCACGACCACCCCGAGCGCCGCGATCCGCCGCAGCCAGACAGAGCGACGCACGCCGCGCACCGAGGCCGCGATGAACTCGCGCTCGAGGACCGTGAGCTCGGCTTCGTCGAGCGCTTTGGCCTCGACGAGCCGCGGCCCGAACCAGGTCTGATCGCGACGTCGCCCGGCGCGCTGCCACTCCGCCGCTGCGGCTGCGACACGTTCGCGGCGTGCGCGATCCTCGGCATCGGCGTCGAGCCAGTCTCGGAGCGTGCCCCAGCCCCGGATCAGCACCTCGTGCGCGAGCTCGTAGGTCGCGCCTTCATCACCATCGTAGACCACGACGAGGCGACCTCGAATCAGCTCGTCAAGCGCATGCCGCGCGCCATCGCCGATCAACAGCTCCGCATCGCTGCGGCGCACGCGCGTCCCGAGCGAGGTCACGAGCCGCAGCAAGATGCGACGAGCCGAGACGCGCTCGACCGCAGGCATGCCTGCGATCACCGCATCGCCGTGGCGAGCGAGCGCGCCCGCGACGCCACCCATGATGTCGAGCGCGGACTCCTTGATCACGTGTTGCTCGCGATCACGCGCTTCCCAGAGCTCGGCGAGGGCGAACGACAGGAGCGGCAAACCGCCAGCGCCCGCATTCGCGGTCGCATCGACGAGCTTGGTAATCATCTCTTCGGATTCGAACGCGAAGCCGGTGACGCTCGCGGGACCCGTGATGACGTCGCGCAGCCGCTCCGATGGCAGCGGACTGACGAAGAACAATAACCGCGCGAGCTCCCGGCCGAGGCGCGGCAGGTTGGCGATCCGCGCCAAGAAGTCCGCGCGTACGGTCATGATCAAGCGAACCTGCGATGTGCCTTCGCTCAGCCGCGCGAGCCCTGCCTCGAGGGCCGCGACCTCCGCCGGATCGCCGACGGTGACGAGCTCCTCCATCTGATCGACGAACAAGACGACGTTGCGATCGGTCGCGCGGCGATGCAGCTCGCGTGGCAGCGCTTCGGGGTCCGCGAGGATCCGGCTCGCGATCTCCGGATCGCCGAGCGCGGCCGCCAGCGAGGCGAGCGGGCGCCGCCCTGGCGTGAACGTGGCAGCTTCCCACTCGCGGCCCGCGCCGAGTGCCCCATCGAGGATCGCGGGAATCACGCCGGCGCGCACGAGCGAAGACTTGCCGACGCCGGAATCTCCGGTGACGATCAACACCGATTCGGTGCGCAGCCGTTCGATCGCAGAGCCGACCTCGAGCCCGCGACCGAAGAACAGGCCGCGATGATCCGCATTGAACGCGCGCAGACCGCGATACGGATTTTCGTCGACCCGAACCGCGAACGCGCGTGATGGCTGGAGCTGCTCGAGTGCCTCGCGCAGCTCTTCCCCGCCGGCGAAGCGCTTCTCGGGGTCACGCTCGAGGCACCGCGCGACGATTCGCGCGAGCCGAGGCTCGGCAATGGGCAGCTCCGGCACGGGACGCTCGGACGTCGCGAGCTCGGCCGGCGAGATGCCCTTGAACGGGGCGGTGCCCGCGACCATCTCGAACACCATCGCGCCGAACGAATAGATATCAGAACGCCGGCTCGCGACGTGGCCGCTCCACACTTCGGGCGCCATGTAATCGGGCGTGCCGACCGGGATCGCGCCTGCTTCTTCGGAGCCCTCGAGCACCACGCGTGCGAGCCCGAAATCGACGAGCTTCGCTGTGCCATCCTCGGTGACCATCGCATTGCCCGGCTTGATATCGCAGTGCACGACACCGCGGCGATGCGCGGCCGCGAGGCCACGCGCGAGATCGATCGCGATGCCGAGCACGTCCTTCGCAGGCATCGGCAGCATCTCGCGCAATGTTTTGCCGCGCACGAACTCACTGACGATGTAGGGCCGGTCATCGAGCTCGCCAACGCGATACACTCCGACGACGTTCGGATGCTGGATGCGCGCGGCTGCGCGCGCCTCCATCAGAAAGCTCTGGCGCGCATCGAGATCGGGTTCGACACTCGCGATGAACTTGATCGCGACTGGCCGCGCGAGTACCGCGTCCTCCGCGAGATAGACGCGACCCATTTGCCCGCGCCCGAGTTCGCGAACGAGCACGTAGTCGTCGAACTCCTTGGGAGGCTCGAAATCGGTCACGAGTGGACTGCCACATAATGCACCAGATCGGTTGGCCACGTGTGACGACTACCGAGGGAGATGGCAGCAGTTGCGATGAGCAACCCGAACGAAAAATGCCCCGATCCCGAAACCGGGACCGAGGCTATTCGTCGATCAACATCAGACGAGGTGGAAGGATCAGAACGCCGGGAGCTCGTCGATGAGCGTCGCGCCCGTAGCGAACGATTGGCCGCACGAGCCGCCCAGCGGAAGGGTACCGTCGGTCACACACGTCGGCGTAGGGTTGCCAACGTGCATGTAACGGGTGTGTGCGCTGTCGAGGATGCAGCGCGCACCCGCCGAGGTCCACTCCGCCTCCGCGCCCCACGATTCGGTGTCCGTCTGGATGCCCGCAACGTCGTACAGGTTCACGACCTGGCCGTTCGCCGTGTACGCGTGGCCGTTGCCACAGTAGTCACCACGCAGCATGCGCACGCACGACTGGAGTTCCGCGGCGTAGCCGAGCCAGCCCTTGTAGCCCAGCTCGACGCACTTCGCGATCGTCTTCGCGCGGCACGACCAGGTGAACTGCGTGCCGTCGTTCGAGTAGGCGCCGCCACCGACCACGCCGGACTCGGTGTTCCACACGCCGGGGACCGCGATCGCCTGGATCGCGACGCCGTTCGCATCGTTGCCGCACAGTGGGTTCCAGGCGTCGTTCGCCCAGTACGAGACGCCGTAGAACGAAAGGTCGCTGTTGGAGCCCGTGCCCTGCGCGAAGCTGTTGATCCGGGTCACTAGCATCGTGCCGTCCGACAGGTTGCCGGCCCACGTGGTGCCGTTGAGCGACGTGCCGTTCAGCGACGTGCCGTTCAGCGACGTGCCATTCAACGACGTGCCGTTCAACGAGACACCGTTGAGCGACGTGCCATTCAGCGACGTGCCGTTCAGCGACGTTCCGTTCAGCGACGTGCCGTTCAACGACGTGCCGTTGAGCGAGACGCCGTTGAGCGAGACGCCATTGAGCGAGGTGCCGTTCAACGACGTGCCATTGAGCGAGACGCCGTTGAGCGATGTGCCGTTGGCCGCCACGAGGTCCTGGCCGACCTGGCTCGTGCTGATCGTGTCGGCACATGCGCCGAGTGCTGCCAGAGGTACGAGAAACTGGATCAATGTACGTTTCATAGACAACGCTGCCTCGGCCAATTGGCACAACCATGTAGGGACGAAGTTACAAAGTTTTGCGGAACTCTGCTGATCGGGGCGTAAAGCCCCTTTTCCTCTTCCATCTCCAACATCTTACGTACAAACGTCCGGTGCTCGCAGGTACAGGTCGGTGGCGGGCGGGGCTGCCATGAGGTAGCCGGCTCCGTGATAAAGAGGAGGGATGCGCAAGCTCCTGGTTGCTCTCGTGTTGGTCGCCGGCTGTAGTGACGCCTCGAAGGAGGTCGACAAGCTCGCGGATAAGGCATGCGCTTGTAAGGACAAGGAGTGCGCTGAGAAGGTCGTCGATGACCTCGTCGCGTTCGCGAAAGACAACAAGGACGCTCGCGGTGATGCGAAGAAGGCCGCCGAAGCCGCCCAGCGCCTTGCGACGTGCGCGATCAAGGCCGGCGCGGATCCGACCGCGATGGTCGCGAAGCTCAAGAGCGTCCAGTAAGGCCTCGTATCCTCCGCCCGAACGCAAGCGCCGCGGCGCCAAGCCAAGCCTCCGATCGGCACCGATCGCGGCAGCGCGTGGTTCCACAAGTTCCACGCCGGCGATTCGTTCTCGACCGTACGCCTCGAGGCTTCGGGCCTCGCATCGGTTGCGCGAGTGGCGACCGCTGGTGTCGTCGCGCTACTACGCGTTACTTCGTTTGAAGCTGGTCGGGCTGCGCAGCCTTGCGCTGCGCCGCGGCTTCGCGGAACGCCGTGCAAGTATTGTTGTGGATGATCCACAGCGCATTGTCCAAGCACAGGTCGAGCGAATTGAGCTCGCAGGTCACGCCCGTCTCGTCGACCAGCTTCGCGTCGTAGGTGCCACACGTCGTATCGATCCGGACCGTGTCACCGGGGAGCAGCTGGTTGTTCGAGACCAGGTTTGGTCCCCACGACGACGAATTGACGTCGGTCAGATAGAGCTCGGTGATCGTAAAGTCCGATTGGTTATCGACCGAGATCGACGAGGTCGTGGTGCAGGCACCGAGAAGAGCCGCGACGATCAAAGCTACGTATTTCATGCATCACTCCAGAAGCAAACGTGATGCCGACGTGGAAACGCGGTGTTACCGCGGTTTTCGTGTGTACCGGCGGTTACGGTGTGCCGATGCGCACGCCCCGTGGAGTCAGGTGACCTCGATGGGTGGAACCGCGTGCTTCGTGAGGTCGCGGATCGCGCGACGCAGATCATCGACGCTCCATGCCTGCTTGCGATCGAGCCGCGGATTGTCGACGCCGACCGAGCTGCGCTTCGCCATCGCGCGCAATCTTACAGACACGGATAAGCTAAAATCTTCGCAGAGAGATGGTCGATCACAAAAAGGCGAAAGCCATCTACGAGAGCTATCTCGCGCGCGAGGCGGTGCTCGTGCCGCGGCGCGACTATGCCCGATGTGTCGCGGAGGCAACCGGCGGCTCTGGACAGACACCCGTCGAACCGCTCGCCACGATGGGCAAGAACGGCGGACCGCTGCTGTGCGACGTGTGTGGCAAGCCGATGATCCTCGAGGGCGATGCTTACCAAGGTGTGTTCGCCGACGAGGGCTGGCGTCGCAATCCGACCAAGGGCTGGGTGTCGTGGATCGCCGGCGGCATGGTCGTTCGCATCGAGATAAACGGCATGCTGTTCCTCTTCCACGGCTATCCCGGTCGATCCGGCTGCGTCCAGCTCGCGGATAAGGCCGAGCGTAAACGGCGCGCGGACTTTGTCGAGCGCCCCGACTTGATGGACGTATTGGACTCGCTGTCCGCTTACTTCAAAGCGGAGCTACCGGAGCAAGACAACGACGCGGTCCTGAACGACATCTACCGCGTGCTCTTCAAGTACGACCCCGGCCTCGGCGTCAACGCACCTTGAAGCTACCTGAGGGTCAGCGCGAGCCCCAGGAGCAGCAGCCCGCACCCCATCGTAAGCAGCGCGCGCGGTTTGCATCGCGCTGCGCGTGAGCGCACGGTCGCGGTAGTGTCCGTACCCGTGGAGGAGCTCGTCGATATCGGCATCAACTTGACGCATCGCTCGTTCGATCGCGATCGCGACGCCGTGATCGCTCGCGGCATCGCAGCCGGCGTCACCACCCTCGTGATCACCGGCACGAGCGCGCCGGAGAGCCAGCGCGCCGCCGCGCTCGCGCATGCGACGCGATCGTACTCGACGGCCGGTGTTCATCCACATCATGCGAGCGATTGCGACGCGCACACGATCGCGACACTGCGCGCCCTCGCTGCCGAACCCCGTGTCGTCGCGATCGGCGAATGCGGTCTCGATTTCAATCGCGACTTCTCGCCGCGCGATGTCCAGGAGCGCTGGTTCGAGGCCCAGCTCGAGCTCGCCACAGAGCTCGCCCTGCCCGTGTTTCTGCACGAACGTGACGCCTCGGACCGGATGCTCGCGATCCTCGCGCGGCATCGGCCAGGCCTCGTCGGTGGGGTCGTGCACTGTTTCACCGGCACGCGCGCCACCGTCGAGCGCTACCTCGCGCTCGATCTTCATATCGGCATCACGGGATGGATCTGCGACGAGCGGCGTGGCCGGGACCTCGTCGATGCCGCCGGCGCCATCCCGCTCGCCCGCTTGATGATCGAGACCGATGGACCGTTCCTCCTGCCGCGCGCGTTCATGCCGGCTGCACCGAAGCCGCGCGACGGCCGCCGCAACGAGCCCGCGTTCTTGCCGGCCGTGGTGACCGGCATCGCTCGCGCGACCCGGCGCGACGAGCTCGAGATCGCGATCGAGAGCTCGCGCACGGCGCGGCGCTTCTTCGGCCTCGGGTCCTAGTTACCCTTGGGCTCGCTCGAAGCGCGGCCCCGCAGCAGCGACTCGGGGTGATGGCTCAGATAGTCGGTCAGCGTGCGTAGCGAGAACGCTGCACGGTCGAGCTGTTCGAGCGTGCTACGAGCCGTTTGCTGGATCGCGGAATCGGGGGCCGCGACGTTGTCGCGCAGCGCCGCCAGGCTGTCCTTGAGCGCACCCATCGCGGTCTCGGCCTTCGCGAACACGCCCTGCATCGCTGGCATCACGTTGGCGTCGAGGTGACCGAGCAACGAGCTCGCTTTTTGGGCCGTGGTGTCGAGGTCGTTCCCGATCTCCTCGAACGGAATCCGATCCACCTTCGCGAGGATGCTCTCTAGGTGATCTTGCATCTTCTCGCCACTGCCACGCTCGGTCGGAATCACCCAGACACCCTCTTTCGCGACGACATGGCTCGGCTTCGCGCGCGGGAACCACGCGAGGTCGACGTAGTACGCGCCGGTCAGGATGTTGCTCGTCTTGATCTGTGCGCGCAGGCCGCGATCGACGAGTGACTGCAACATCTGCGGTCCGCTCAGCCCACTGCGTGCGCCTTCGGCGACGAGCTTGGTGTACGCGCGGCCGAGGCGTTCGGGAAACACGTTCGCGCGCGCATCGAAATGGAACGACCGCGTGGCTTCGTCGTAATCGGGCACGATCTCGACGATCTCGCCGATGTGAACGCCTTCGAACTCGACGTTGACGCCAGCGGCGCTGCCGCGAATCGGCTGATCGAACCGCATCTCGAGCGCGAGCCCGGTCGCATCGGGCATCGCCATCGCATGACGAAAGTCGGCGTAGAGATGGAATTGCTGGTTCGGCTTCGCCGGCGGCGTCACCGGCGCGTGCTCGCGAACGCCGAACTCGACACCACCCGCGACCACCGTCGCGAGCGACTCGGTGTTGACGCGCAGGCCACTCGCATCGAGCGTGACATCGAGGCCGCTCGTGTTCCAGAATACGGTGGTCTCGGTCACCAGGCGGTCATAGGGGGCGGAGACAAAGATCTCCAGGTCGGTCGACTTGCCGTCCTTCGCGATATCGATCGACAGGATCGAGCCGACGCTCTGACGCTGCACGTAGATCGGAGATTGCGGTGCGAGCGAGCCCGCATCGCTCGTATGCACGCGATAGTGCGTACCCGCTTGATCGTTCGTGACCCCGGGCGGTCGCTCGAGCCCGACGAACTTCTTCTCTTCTTGGCTGGAAGTCCCTACGTCGACGCCGATGAACGCGCCCGAGAGCAGAGTGCCGAGGCCCGAGATGCCGCCGACCCCGACCCGCGGTCGCTCGACCCAGAACTTCGCATCCTTGGTCGCGATGCTGGCACCACCGCTGGTCAGCTTCACGGTCGCGATGATGTGGCGCCGGTCGGCGGATAGATCGACGCTCGTGACCTTGCCAACAGGCACGTTCTTGTAACGCACCTCCGACTTACCTCCCTCCAGCCCATCGGCGGTCTCGAAGGTGATGTGGATCGTCGGACCCGTATGCAGGTAGGTCCGTACGGCGAGCGCACCCGCAGCGATGACCGCGATCAGCGGCACGATCCAGACCGCGGACGGTCGACCAGCCCTGCGATGATGTACGGCCGGCGCGGGAAAGTTCTCTTCACTCATGCGTACCTCGATCCCAGATCGCTCGCGGGTCAAACGACGACGACGCGAGCATGGTCAGGATGACCACACCGGCGAACGGCAAGATGGCGGGGCCCGGATCGATCTTTGCGAACCGGCCGAGCTGGACGACCGCCGCGAGCAGTGCGACGACGAACACGTCGAGCATCGACCAATGGCCGGCGACCTCGAGCACGCGATACAGGAGCGTCCGGCCGTGGCGGAACTTCGTGGAGTGCTCGTCGGTCGTGACGAGTAGCACGCCGAGCGACACGATCTTGACGAGCGGAATCACGATGCTCGCCGTGAACACCAGGGCCGCGAGCGGCCACGACCCTTCGCTCCACAGGTACGCGATGCCGGACAGGATCGTGTCCTCGCGGTGCGACGAGAACGATTCCGTATGCATCATCACGAGCATGTTCGCCGGCAGGTACAAGATCGCGGCGGCCGCCAGGAAGGCCCACGAGCGCGTTCTCGCGTTGGGCTTGCGCAGGTGAACCGCCTCGCCGCAGCGAGGACAGGTACCTGGCATCGCCGCAGTCCGCACGACCAGCTCGCACGTCTCGCACGCCGCGAGGCCGACATCGATCGCCCGCGTCATCGCGCGACCATCCGGAGCTCGTCCGCACGACGCCACATCATGCCGCGGTCGAACGACGCGAGCGATGCGAGCGCGAGGGTCATCACCGCGACGCCGAACACGCCCCATCCGGGAACGGTCTCGGCGAGGCCCGCGAGCTTGACGACCGCGACCACGACGCCGAGCAAGAACACCTCTACCATCCGCCACGGTCGCATCACGTGCATGAGGCGCATGATCGTCGTGAAGCCAAACGGGCGCGTTCGTAAACACAATGGCACCAGCACCAGGAGCAGCAGCCCCAACTCGAATAGCGGCGCGACGATCAAGGTCACGGTGAGCGCGACTGCGACCGCCGGAAGATCCTGAACATACGATGCGGTGATCGCGTGCCAGAGCGTTGCTTCGGTCTGGAATCCGCCCGAGGTCAGGGTGATGAGCGGAAAGGTGTTGGCGACCACGAAGGCGAGGGTCGCCGTGATGGTGACCGCGAGCATCGCGCCGAGATCGGTATTGCCGTGATAGAGCGGGCGCTTGCAGTTCATGCACCGTGCGACGCCGCGCACCGGCACGTCGACACGTTCGTGCACGGTGTCGCAGTACATACAGATCGCGAGCTCTCGCATGGGTGGTGGCGCCACACATCGTGCAACCAATACGCCATCTCATCGAATCTCTCGGGGGTGACGGATCTTGGTTTGCAACACGCTTCTCCTTGACCGAGGCAGCTGTACGGGGGGCGTGATGATCGTGGATGACGAGAAGGACATTCGCGAGCTGCTCGAACGGCACGGACGGGGTTTGCTCGAGCAAGAGCTCTACGCTGTGCTCGGCCGGCACTGGGTCACTTGAACTCGATCGGACGCTCAGCGTGCGTTCGCGCTCGCCTTTCACGTCGCGTCCTCTGTTCTGGACTCCGAGGAAGCCCTAGAACCGGGCACCGCCATTGCACGGCCGCACCCACAAGATGGCCGCGAACAACGAGCTCGTCGTGTTCGCCCTCGGCCAGCGCATGGTCGGAGTTCCTGCATCAACGGTCCGCGAGCTTGTTCGCGCGGTCGCTGTCACGGAGCTGCCCGGTGCACCCAGCGGGATCGAAGGCGTCATCGACCTCCGGGGCACGTTGATCCCGGTCGTCGACCTCAGTTTGCGACTGGGGCTCACGCCGCGCCCCTTGCGCGCATCCGATCAGCTCTTGATCTGCGACGTCACGGTCGGACCGCTCGCCCTGCGAGCCGACCGCGTGATCGAGCTCCGGGCCACCAGCGCCGTGCCCGTGCCCCTCGGTGCGGAGGCCGATCCGATCGTGCGCAGCCTCGCGCGCACGCCGGATGGCGTGATCGTGATCGCCGAGCTCTCCGCATTCCTCGCGGAGGCCGATATCACGGCGCTCGCTCACGCGATCGCGCGCCTCGGAGCCGCCGCGTGAACCTTCACGACCAGCTCGTGACCCGGGCCCTCGACGAGGTCAACCGGCACGCGGGCCTGTTCTTCAAGGATGTCCGGCTGACCGGCGCGGTCGAGACGATCGAGGACTGGATCGCGGAGCACGGCATCGCGAACCCGGTCGATATCGGCCCCGGCGTGGCGCTCGACGCACTGCTCGAAGATCTGGTCGTCCACGAGAGCTACTTCGATCGCGACATCGAGCAGCTGAAGCTCGTCGATGAGCTCGTGCTCGCGCGCCTGGCACGCACGACCGATTCGATCAAGGTCTGGAGCGCTGGCTGTGCGAGCGGTGAAGAGCCGTACACGCTCGCGTTCATGCTCGCATCTCGCGGGTTGTTGCAACGCGCGACGATCACCGCGACCGATCTATCGCGCCCCGCCCTCGCGCGCGCCCGCGCCGGGCGGTACCGGGCGTGGGCGGTGCGCACCGGCGCGAACAGTCCAGCGATGCGGTTCCTGGTGCGGTGCGGCACCGAATGGTGCGTACCGGAGCCGATCAAGGCGACCGTCGATTTCGAGCTTCTCAACCTGATCGAGGATCCGTTCCCCGCCGATCAGAATCTGATCACCTGCCGCAACGTCCTCATCTATCTCGATCAAGCCGCGATCGGGATCGTCGCGCAGAAGCTCGCGAGCGCGCTCGCGCCGGATGGTTGGTTGTTCGTCGCACCCTCGGATCCACGCCTCGATCCGCATGCCTCGCTCGCAGCGACGGTGACGGACCGCGGGGTCTACTATCGGCGCGCGGATCAGCCCAACCCGGTGCTCGCGCGCAAGCCGCACGCCTCGGTGCCACCACCGTCGCCACCGAGCTTCACGCCGCCCCTACGGGTCGCACGGTCCCCGTCGGCGACGATTCCGCCCGCCCCGAAAGAGGATACGCGCGCCGCGCGCGATCGAGCTCGCGTGCTCGCGGATCGCGGCGATCACGACGGTGCGCGCAAGGTTCTCGAAAGTGCGATCGCGGCGACCCCACTAGATGGCGAGCTCTACTTCCTCGAAGCGGTGCTGTTCGCGGCGGATGATGTCGGAGCCGCCCTCGCCTGTCTTGATCGAGCCATCTATCTGAGCCCCGATGCGCCGGTCAGCTATCTCTTCTCAGGTCGGCTGAAGTACTCCAGAGGTGACAGCGCGGGTGCCAAGCGCTCGTACGCGCGCGCGCTCGCACTGCTCGAAGCGTCGCCGCCCGAAGAGCGCGTGCTGTGGTCAGACGAGCCCGCATGGATCATGGCCGATGCCTGCCGGCACGCATTGGCCGCCTTGTGATGACGGATCGCGACATCCTCCTCGCGCGCGCGAAGCGGCTCGCGGTCCCGGTCGGCGAGCTCGCCGCGACCGATGGTCGCACCGCGATCGTTGTCGAGATCGATGCGCAGCGCTTCGCATTCCCGCTCGCCGATGTCCGGCGAGCCTTGGTGCTCGGGCCACTGACCGAGCTGCCTCACGTGCCGGCGATCGTGCTCGGCCTCGGCACCGCCGACGGCGACGTGCTTGCGGTGTTCGACGGTCGGGTCTGGGCCGGCGGCACGCGTCGGCCCGCGGCGGCTCACACACCCGTGCTGATCCTCGGTAGCGCGCAAGCACCGCTCGCCTTCGCCGTCGATCGGTTTGGCGGCTCGCTCGCCTTGCCACCGCGCCGCGACGGGTCGACCGACCAAGAGGTCACCGACGAGGGTGTCTTGATCGTGCGGGTCGATGCGCTGCTCCAGGATCCACGCTTTTCGTTAGTCACGTCTTCAGAAGGAACCGCCGATGACCATCACCAAGAAGATTAGCCTCGGGTTCGCGATCCCGATCGTGTTGCTCCTGCTCGTCGGCGTCCTCGCACGTCAGGTCTCCAGCCGGCTCGCCACGACGACCGATTGGGTCGAGCGCTCGATGGACATCGAGATCACGATACAAAAAGCGCTCACGCGCATGGTCGACGCCGAGACGGGCTGTCGCGGTTTCTTCATCACGGGCGTCGAGGTCTTTCTGCAACCGTATGTCGGTGCCGAAGGCGACGTCGCGAAGCTCTTCGACCGAGCCGTGGTCTTGACAGCCGATAACCCGCAGCAGCACACGCGAGTCGAATCGGCTCGCGCGGCAGCCTCGATTCGACTGACCGGCCTCGCCGCGGGTGTCGAGCAACGACGCCACGGCGCGTTCGATGCCGACACAGCGAACAAGGTCTTGGCCGCGGGAAAAATTGACATGGACAAGCTGCGTGAAGGGTTCTCGGGCGTCGCTGATGCCGAGGCGACGCTCCTCACGTCGCGACGGGCCGCCGCGGCCACCGCGAACAGCATGGCAGAGACCCTCCTTCTCCTCGCCGTGGCCGTCGGGGTCCTCGCTGGGATCCTCGCGAGCTTTCTCATTGCACGCTCCATCCTGTCGCCGATTCGCCATCTCCGTGAAGGTGTGGATCGCGTGGCAGGTGGCGACCTCAACCATCGCATCACGACGCGCGCGAAAGATGAAACCGGCGCGCTCGCGAGCGCGTTCAACGTGATGGTCGAACGGCGCAAGGACGCCGACGCCAAGGCCGCGGTGCTCGCCGACATCCGCGAGAAGACCTTGGAGCGCGTCGGCGAGATCGCCTCGCAGCTCGCGACCGCCGCCGAGGAGCTCCACGCCACGACGAGCAGCCAGGCGTCGGGGGCCCAGGAGCAATCCGCGGCGGTGGCCGAGACCACAGCAATCGTCGAAGAGGTCGTGCAGACCTCGCAGCAGGCCGCCGAGCGCGCGCAGCAGGTCTCTGAAATCGCGCGAAATGCCTCGGACGTCGGAGCCTCGGGTCAGACCGCGCTCGACAAGGCAACGGCGACGATGGGCAACGCGCGTGACCAGGCGAATCGCGTCGCCACGAGCATCCTGTCGCTCGCCGAACAGGCCCAGTCGATCGGCGAGATCATCTCGAGCGTCGACGATATCGCCGAGCAATCGAACCTGCTCGCCCTCAACGCCGCACTCGAAGCGGCTCACGCCGGTGACCGCGGCAAGGGCTTCGCTGTGGTCGCGACCGAGATGAAGTCACTCGCCGAGCAGTCGAAGGCCGCGACCGTCCAGGTCCGGCGCCTGCTGGGTGCGATCCAGAAGCAGTCGAACGATGCCGTGTTGATGACCGAGGCCAGCACGCGCGGCCTCGGCGAGGCCGCGACAGCGGCCGAGAGCGTCGGCATCTCGTTGCGGACGCTGGCCGATGCGGTGGCGAATGCCTCGCAGGCGGTCGCGCAGATCGCGGCGTCGGCGCGCCAGCAATCGGGCGGGCTCCAGCAGATCAACCAGGCGATGCGCGACGTCGCCGGTGTCGCGAACCAGAACCTCGCGACCACGCGCCAGGTCGGTCAAGCCGCACGCGACCTCACCACGCTCGGGACGACGCTGCGCGACGCGTTCGGCCAGAGGCCAAGTGGACGAAGCTGATCTAGCCGCACAGCTCGCGCTGCTGCTCGGAGAGGAGCTCGCGGATCGGATCCCCGATCTCAATGGCGTGCTGCTCTCGATCGAGCGCACGCCGAGCGACGTTGCCCTCGCGCGCGAGCTTCATCGCCTGATCCACGTGGTCAAGGGTGCCAGCCGATCAGCCGGCATGGTCGAGATCGAAGCCGCGTGTCACGAGCTCGAGTCGCTGCTCGCCACGGTCGAGCCCGGCGCTGCCATCCCGGCGACGACGATCGCACGCGGCATCAATTTCACCGACCAGCTCGAGCAGGCTCGCAAGCAGCTCGTCGCCGGCCAGCCGGTGTCGCTCGCCGCGCTCGTCGTCACCACGGAGGAACCTCCGACGGCGACTCCCGATGCGACCGTCCGCGTCGCCGCCGAGGACCTCGACCTCATCCTGGGACGTAGCGCGGCAGTGCTGGTCGCGCGCCAACGCTTGTCCGATCCGCTCCGGATCCTCAGCGAGCTCGAGATCGAGCTCGGCCAACGCCGAAGCCTGTCGCCCGCGCAGCTCGCCAGCACCAGTCGTCGGTTGTCTTCCGCGCATCTGGCCTTGGCCCGCGCTCTCGCGAGCCTCGATAGCTCGTCGTCCCAGCTCGACGAGCACGTCCGCCGGATCCGGCTGCGTTCGATCGGTGATGCCGCCCGCGGCTGCGAGCGCATCGTCCACGACACCGCGGCCGCGACTGGCAAGCGCGCCGAGCTGTTCGTCCATGGCAGCGAGGTACGCGTCGATCGCGCGCAGGTCGAAGTGCTCCGCGATGTCTTGATCCAGATCGTGCGCAACTCGGTCGCCCACGGAGTCGAGAAGCCGGAGGTCCGCAAGCTCGCCGGCAAGCCCGAGCTCGGCAACGTCACGATCGAAGCGGAGATCGCGGGTGATTCGGTTCGGGTCACGGTGTCCGACGATGGTGGCGGGCTCGATCTCGAGGCGATCGCAGCACAGGGCGCGCGCCGCGGCGTCCGCGTCGAATCGAACGCCGATGCCGAGCGCGCGATCTTCGCGCCCGGTCTCTCGACTGCCGCTCAGATCACCGAGGTCGCGGGCCGTGGCGTCGGACTCGACGTCGCGAAACAGCGGATCGAAGCGATGCATGGCTCGATCACCGTGACCTCGGAGCGGGGTCGCCACACCACGTTCACGATCGAGCTGCCAACCACGGTTGCGACGATCACCGCCATGGTCGTCTCGTGCGCGGGGGTCTCCTATGCGATTCCATCGGCAAGCGTCGAGCGTGCCGTGCGGATCGAGCGCACGGGCGTGCGTCATGCCGATGGCAAATCGCTCGTCCGGATCGACCAGACCTGGCTCACGCTCGGGTTGCTCGCCAGCGTGCTCGGCAAGCCCGCCGTGCTCGCCGAAAAGGCACCGGCGATCGTGCTGATCCAGAGCGGTCGGCGCGTCGCGGTCGCGATCGATGCGATCGTCGGGATCTACGATCTCGTGGTCGGCGCGCTCGATCCACGGCTCGGGCGCGTTCGCCATCTCACCGGTCAAGCGCTGCTTGCCAACGGGCGCGTGGCGCTCGTGGTCAACGCGAGTGACATCATCGACGACGTGCTAGGAATGAGCGTGAGCTTGCCTACCGTCGCGGCGCCGACCAAGCGCCGCAGGATCATGGTGGTCGATGATTCGGCGACGACGCGCGCCCTCGAGGCCAACATCCTGCGCACCGCGGGCTACGAAGTCCTGGTGGCGGTCGATGGCGAGGCGGCCTTCCGGCAACTCACCGAAGACCCACACGTCGACCTGGTCGTCTCGGATGTCGACATGCCGAACCTCGACGGCTTCGGCTTGACCCAGGCCATTCGCGGTAACGACCGCATCGCGACCGTGCCGGTCGTGCTGGTCACCGCGCGCGGGACCGACGAGGATCGTGCACGCGGCTTGCGCGTCGGGGCAAATGCGTACCTCGTAAAGAGCGGCTTCGATCAGACCGTCCTTCTGCAAACGATCGCGAGGCTGTTGTAATGGCGAAGCTCCGCATCCTCGTCGCCGAGGATTCCCCTACCGCGCGCCGCTTGCTCGTGATGCTCCTGAACGCGGATCCCGAGCTCGAGGTCATCGGCGAAGCGCGTGATGGCTCCGAGGCGATCGAGCTGTGCAAGAAGCTCCGGCCGAATCTGGTCACGATGGACATCCAGATGCCGGTGATGGATGGCGTCGAGGCCACGCGCCGGATCATGATCGAATCGGCGACCCCGGTCGTGATGGTCTCGAGCCTCGATCCGAACGACGTGCGGAGCTCGATGCACGCGCTCAACGCAGGCGCGCTCGCGGTGCTCGCCAAGCCAGCAGGCCCTGGGACGCCGCGCTTCGAGCGTGATACGCGCGAGCTCATCACGACGATCAAGGCGATGGCACAGGTCAAGCTGGTGCGGCGCTGGGCTTCGGTGCCGCCGTACCGCGCTGCGGGCACCAAGCCCGCCGCGCTCGAGCCACGCCAGATCGTGGCGGTCGGCCTGGTGTCCTCGACGGGCGGTCCCAACGCTCTTCGCACGGTGTTGACCGCGCTACCCAGCGATTTCGCGCCGCCGATCCTGATCGTCCAGCACATCGCTACAGGTTTCGCGCAAGGCCTCACTGAGTGGCTTACCTCGACGACGAAACACACGGTCAAGCTCGCTGTCGATGGCGAGCGATTCACGCCCAACACGGTCTACGTGGCGCCCGACGATCGCCACCTCGAGGTCGCACGCGATCGGCTGATCGTGACTGCATCGCCGCCAATTGAAGGGTTTCGGCCCTCGGGCACGCGCCTCCTGAGCGCGCTCGCCGCCGTGTTCGGTCCCCGTGCGATCGGCGTGATCATGACTGGCATGGGTCACGATGGCGTGGCCGGCCTGCTCGAGATGCGCGATGCAGGCAGCGCGGTGTTCGCACAGGATGAAGAGAGTTGCGACATCTTCGGCATGCCCGGTGCCGCGCTCAAAGCCGGTGCGGTCACGGCGACCACGCCGCTCGCGGAAATCCCGGCCCGGCTCGTCGAGCTCGTAGCAAAGGTGGCCGCCAGTGGAAAGTGACCCGGAGCTGACCGACGACCAACGGGCTCGGATCGCGGCCGAAGAAGGCCAGCGCCGGTTGTCGTATCTCTATCAGGCGACCGCGACCCTGTTCGTCGAGCCGCTCGACTTCGCGCGCCGGCTCCGCGTGCTGACGCGATTGCTGATTCCCGATCTCGGCGACTGGTGCTGGATCGATCTCGTCGAGGGTAACGAGCTCGACCGAGCGGTCACGTACCACTGGGATGCGGCGCGCCTGGAAGCGCATCCTGAAGGGCCGACCGACAGCGCTCCCGATCGTTCGATCACCATCCCGATCCGCGACTCCGAGGGCATGATCGGGCAGCTGACGCTGCGCTTTGTCGAATCGAACCGGCGCTATCGGCCCGAAGACATCGAGCTCGCGACCGAGCTGGTCACCCGCGCGGCATGGGCGCTCGAGTCCGCGCGGCTATACGAGCGAGCGACGCGTGCGACCACGGCGCGTGAAGACATCCTGGCGGTCGTCGCACACGACCTGCGCAACCCGCTCGCCACGGTGTTGATGGCGTCGTCGATCCTCAAGGAGTCCGAGCTCGGCAAAGAGAATCTGCGGATGGTCGATCGGATCTCGCGAGCGGGCGATCGGATGGAGAAGCTCGTCCGCGACCTTCTCGATTGGTCCGCCATCGAGAGCGGTCGGCTCGCTGTCGACCGCGCGAACGTCTCGATCGGGACCGTGATCGACGATGTCCTCGATCTGTTCGCGGTCTCGGTTCGCGACGCGCGCGTGGTCGTCGATCGCCCGAGCGACGAGACGATCGAGCTCTCGTGCGATCAATCGCGGACGAGCCAGGTGTTCTCGAACCTCGTCGGCAACGCGGTCAAGTTCGCGCCGGTCGGCACGGAGATTCGGGTGTCCACCGAGATCGAACCGATGTTCGTGCGGTTCGTGGTCCAGGACCACGGGCCGGGGATCGCGGCCGAGCATTTGACCTATATCTTCCAACGCTACTGGCAGGTCGAAGGCGGCACCGCACAACGCCACGGTGTCGGGCTCGGCCTCGCGATCACCAAAGGGATCGTGGCCGCGCAAGGCGGAACGATCGACGTGACCAGCGTGACCAGCGAGCTCGGCAAGGGCTCGCGGTTCTCGTTCACCATACCGCGCGCCTAGTGCGCGAGCTCGGGCTTGCCCGCGACGAGGTTCGCCAGCCGTTTTGGAATCTCGGCGAGCGCCGTGAGCTTCGCGACCACACCCGCATCGAGGGCGGCTTTCGGCGTCTCGAACGTCGTGCAACTCGCTTCGTCTTGCGCGTAGACCGCGCCACCGGCCTGGCTGACCGCGCGTAGGCCTTCGACCCCATCGACGCCCGTGCCGGTGAGCAGTACGCCCGCTGCGCCTGCGCCGTAGGTCTTCGCCAGCGAGGCGAGCATCACGGTCCCTGAAGGCCGAGCGCCGTCGACCGCCGGATCCGACGTGATCGAGATCTTGCCGTCGATCACCGCCAACTGATGGTCGTCAGGGGCGACATACACGGTCCCCTGCGCGACCTGATCGCCGTTCTCCGCGACCTTCACAGTGCGCCCCGTCGCGGTGTTCAGCCACGAGGCAAACGCGATCGAGAACCCGGCCGCGATATGCTGGACGATGAAGATGGGCGGAGTGGTCTTGTTGGGCAGCGCCTTGAAGAACGTGCGCAACGCGATCGGGCCGCCCGTCGAGGCAACCAACCCGATCGCGTCGATCTTCGGCGCCCCAGCGGGGCGTTCGACGGTGGCGTGACGAACCGGAGCGACGGGCTCGGCAGGCTGGCCCGCCGGTGCTTCGACCGCGACGGTGCCGCTGCCCGAGAGGGCCTTCACGGTCGCGATCAGCTCGCGGCAATCCTTCTCGAATCGCGGCGTGCCGGGTCCCGAAGGCTTCGCGAGCACCGCGAGCGCGCCCGCGTTGAACGCGAGCATCGATTTGCCGACCTCGACCGGATCCAGGGTCGAGACCATGATGACGGGGGTCGGCTTGGCCGCCGTGATCTGCCTCGTCGCCTCGAGCCCGTCCATGATGGGCATCTGGATATCCATCGTGATGACATCGGGATGGAGCTGCGACGCGAGCGCGACCGCCTCTTCTCCATTCTTGGCCTGGCCCACGACCGTGATGTCCGGATCCGAGGACAGTAGCGAGACGATCAACAGCCGCGCGGTGGCAGAGTCTTCAGCGACAAGGACGCGGAGCATTTCTCCATCTTTACCAGTGTTCGAATCCGAAGGTCTACCGACGACGAACCGCAGTGACTGACTTCTTTCACACGGTGCCGTGCCCACGTGGGCCTACGTGCGCCCGCGCACGTCCAGGACTTCCACAGGTGAGAACCGGCACCAACCGGCCGCGAAACCGTATAATGGTCGCGTGGCGCGTTCGCTCTTCGACGTCCGGCGTGGCGAGTACACGCGCGTCGCCCGGGCGGGCGGTGCGATGTTCTCGATCCTCGCAGGATTTACGGTCGCCGAGACCGCCCGCGACTCGCTGTTCCTGGGCTCGAACGGCGCCGGAAAGCTCGCGACCGCGTATCTCTTGCTCGCTGGCATCGCGATGGTCGCGCTTGCCGCGAATGCGTGGCTGGTGCGCCGCGTCGGGCGCCGCGCGGCGCTGGTCGTCACGCTGATCGCCGCGGCGATCGGCACTGCCGCATTCTACACCGCCGACCGAGGTCCCACGATCGCGCTGGTCTTGTACTTGTGGACAGGCTTGATCGGCACGGTGGTGGTCGTACAGTTCTGGCTGCTCTCCGGCACGAGGTTCACGACCGCCGAAGCGAAGCGATTGTACGGGCCGATCGCAGCGCTGGGTGCGATCGGGACGCTCGCCGGCGCGGTGGCTGCGTGGGCCCTCCTGCGCACGCTCGAGATCGAGGCGCTGCTGCTGGTCTCCGCCGGGTTCTATCTGGTCGCGGCCGCGCTCCTCGCCCGAGATCGAGAGAGCGTCGAGCCACGGCTCCGCGCAGAGCAGAGCAAGCGCAGGTTCTCCGCGGCGCCGTCGAAGTTGCGCGGCCAAGGCTATGCGGCGCGCCTTGCCATCCTCACGATCTGCGCCACGGCCGCGGCTCTCCTCGCCGATTACTTGCTGAAGTCCGCGGCATCGGCCGCCTATCAAGGGCAAGACCTCGCGCGGTTCATCGCTCGCTACAACGGCACGGTCGCCGCGCTGTCCCTCGTGTTCCAGATCCTCGGCACCGCGTGGCTGGTCCGCAAGATCGGTGTGCTCGGCATGATCATGGTGCTGCCGCTGCTGATGCTCGCCGGCGGTGCGGCGTCGGTCGTGACGGCCGGCTCGTTTATCGCGATCGGGCTGACCAAAGGTGCGGATGCGTCGCTCCGTTACTCGGTGACCCGCGTCGCGACCGAGCTCCTGTGGATGCCGGTCGCGGAGAACGTCCGCGTCGGCATCCGCGAGCCACTCGAGAGCGTCGTGACCCGCCTCGTCCAGGCGCTGACAGCGGTGCTGCTGCTCGCACTCGTTTCGTTTCACCTCGCGCAGGTCACCATCGTCGCGGGGATCTTGACCGGCATCGCGCTGGTGTGGACGTTGACGGCGGCCCGGCTGCGCAAGCGCTATCTCGCTCAGCTCCGCACCTCGCTCGGAGGGCGCTCGTTCGATGCAAACCACGAGCTCGACGACCAGGCGGTCGCGGCGGTGGTCGATGCGCTCTCGAGCGTCGACGATCGACGGGTGATCGCGGCAATCCAGATCCTGGTCGCGCGTGGCCGCGCACGATCGATTCCAGCGCTGCTGCTGCGTCACGACTCGCTCGACGTGTTGACTGTCGCGCTCGAGGCACTCGCGGTCCCCGATCGTACGGATTGGATCCCGATGACCAAGCGCCTGCTCCAGAACGCGGACCCGCGGATCCGGATCCTCGCGCTGCGTGCCCTGGGTCGGACCGGCGATCAGACCGCGATCTTCGACGGCCTGTGCGACGGCGACGCCGGCGTGAGTGCGCACGGCGTGTTCTGGAGCTTGCAGAGCACGGCGCCTGTCGCGGTCGAAGACAATCCCGCCGTGGTCTCCTTGCTCGCCCAAGCTGGCGAGCCTGGCACCTCCGGGCGCCGCGAGCTGCTCGAAGCGATCCGCGTGGATGGCGATCGACGCTGGGCCGAGGTGCTCCTCGTGCTCGCCTTTGCGGGCGACGACGAGACGTTCGAATCACTCGCGCTCGCGATCGCACATCTCCCCGACGAGCGCTTCATCCCGTTCCTCCTCAAGCGGCTCGGCGCCCGTGGCGGTCGCACGAGCGTGCGAGCAGCGCTCGTCGCGATCGGCGACGCGGCCCTGACGGCCCTCGAAGTGGCGCTGGCAACTCTCGCCACGCCGCCGCGCGTCAGGTTGCACGTCCCGAGTACGATCGGGGTGTTCGGTTCGGCGCGCGCCGCGAACATCCTTGCCGCCTCGCTCGCGACCGAACCCTCTGGAGCGGTTCGCTATCGCATCCTGCGCGCGCTCGCGCGGCTCGCGATGCGCGAGGAGACGATCGTCGATGGGCAGCTCCTGATCGCCGAATTGAAGCTTCACCTCGAGGAACACGCACGGTTACTCGGGCTCGAGATTCCGCTGGTGGTCGCCGCGGACCCCCAGGAGAGTGCCGTGCTCTTGCGCGGCCTCCTGCGCGACAAGATCTCGCAGGCCCTCGACCGAGCGTTTCTGGCGCTGCAAGCCCTCCATCCGCGCGAAGATATTCGCGAGATCGAGCGCGCGCTCGACGGCGGCGATCCGCGAGCGAAGGCTCACGCGCTGGAGTTCCTCGACACGCTGACGCGCACGCCGCTCTATGTCCGCAGCGAGGGCCTGCGCGGCCAGCTCTTGATGATCGGCGAAGACCTCGATACGCGCGAGCGGCTCACCCGCAGCGGCTCGGCGGCTGGGATTCCGGACAGCGTGGAGACCGCCGTCGAGCAGTTGCTGCGGGAGCACGATTCGTTGCTCGCCGCCTGCGCCGGCTACTACGCGCTGGAATTGCGCACCCCGGCGCTGACGCGCGCGATCCAAGAAGCCGCCCGCGAGCGGCCCCTCTTCGCGCCACTCGGCATCGCCCACGCGAGTCTGAGTGTCGCCTGACCCGACGACTGCCGACGAAGGCCGGCGCGAGCTCGATCTCCGCGTTGGCTTCGGCCTGTTCGCATCGGAGACCCAGCTCGATTCACTGCTCTCGATCGCGCGTCGCGTCGATGTCGAGGCCGGCCAAGTGCTCTTCACCCGCGGTGAACCGACCACGACCCTGTTCCAGATCGTCGTCGGTCAGGTCGAGCTCGGAGCACCTGATCTGCCGAGCTGGAGGGTGCGCGACGGCGGCGCGGTCGGCCTGATCGATTTCGCCCTCCGGCGCCCCCATGCGCGGAGGGCGATCGCGACCACCGCCTCGCAACTGATCGAGCTCGATGCCGCTGACTACCGCGACTATCTCGAGGACAACTTCGAGGTCTGTCACCGCATCATCGCGCAGCTCTGCGGTCGCCTGGCCACCGACATGATCTCCGACGCCGCTCGTTTCCTGTCCAATGTCGCCGAGGGCGACCGACGGAGCTATGCGAATGTCGAGATTCCCCTCGTCGAGCGGCTGATCTTGATGTCGCACGTGCCAGCGTTCCGCGGCACCTCGACCCAGGCGCTCGCGAACCTCGCGCAGAGTGCGCTGGAGCACCGGTACGAGGCTGGCGAGGTCATCGCTCGCGCCGGCGCGACGACCAACCTCGTCTCGCTGCTGGTCGAGGGCACGATCGAGCTCGAGCTGCCACACGGTCGTGCGCGCCGCACCGGGCGCGATCTTGTCGCCCATCTCGAAGAGCTCGCCGTGGGTCCTCGCTTGACGACCGCGATCGCGGTCACACCTGCGATCGTGCTGCAGCTCGAGCGCGACGATCTGGTCGACCGGATCGAGGAGCACTTCGATCTCGCGACGACCCTGCTGGCGTTTGTTGCGACCGAGCAGGAGCGCGTGAACGAGCTGCTCTCCGCCGATCAATGCCGCGTGGCATGAGGGTCGCCAGCGAAGCCGCCGTTCAGCGACGTGCTCGCCTTCGTGAACCGGCAAGTCGGTGTTACCGCGACGACTACGTCGGGCTCGGCGGCCTCGCGGCTCTGATACGGTAGCGGCATGCAGCGCACCTGGGCCACCGGCGGCGACCACGATCGCGGTCCGATCGAATGGGTTGCGGCGATCAACGGCACGTCCGAGGTCGCCAGTTACCTTCGCGCCGCACTCGATGCGGCGAGCGCGAACGACGCGACGATCGCGCAGGGCCAGACCGGCATGCTCGCGATCGAGTGCGTGACGTACCTCCACGGTGGCGATGCGGATCTCGATCCGCTCGTGCACGTGTGGATGCGCGATGCGAACCCGAGCCCTGACGAGACGCTGCGCACGACCGCGCTCGACGTGCTCGCGAAACTCCGCGCCACTTCGGCGCTCGCGACGCACTGGCGCACCGAGCCAGCCGAGCGCCGGACCGACTGGGCGATGGGCCTCGACAACCTCCACGCGCGCCTCGCGACCGCAAAGCGCAAGCCGGATCCGCGCGAGGACCCGCGCATCGTCGATTTCGCGAATAACTTCAAGGCCGCCAAGCATCACCTTCGTGTCGCGCTGGTCCCGTACGAGATCATCGACGAGCCCATCGTCCACGTCCTGGTCGCGCCAAGCCTTTCGATCGTGGTGCACTACGCCGAGGTCGACGAGCTCGAGCCGCTCGCCGTCCCGATCGAGCACGCGCGCGCGTGGAAGAAGACGCCGAAAGCGATCGCGAAGCTCGCAGCAAAGCGGACCCACGAGGTCAGCGGTCTACGCACGCACATCGTCGAGCACGAGGGCTTCGAGATCAACTTCGCGTTCGGCAACAGCTCGTTCACGGCCGGACTCCTGCCCTACGCGAACCTCCTGCTCGGTGAAGCCGACGCACCACACGGGCTGCTCGTCGCCGCTCCTAACGTCGGCACGGTCGTATATCACCGCATCATCGATGCGACGTGGAACGAAGCTGCCGTCGAGATCGTGGGGCAGGTCCGCGAGATCTACACCACCTCCGCAGAGCGAACCTCGCCGCAGCTGTTCTGGTGGCACGAGGGCACGGTCATCGACCTGCCCTACACGGTGATCGCCGAGAACGTGATCATCGAGCCGGTCGAGGCGTTCATGAGCGCCATGCAGCCGCTCGGCTAGCTAGCTAGC
>Ga0123336_10000100_pt1 | contig 85216 bp, 75 predicted proteins | sample SSSSmetaG_FD_96466 | JGI IMG/M metagenome (GOLD analysis project Ga0123336, IMG submission 96466) | Glacier valley bacterial and archeal communities from Borup Fiord, Nunavut, Canada, to study Microbial Dark Matter (Phase II) - ​SSSS metaG | ecosystem: Environmental > Aquatic > Freshwater > Ice...
GGCTCGGAGGGCTCGGCCTGGCGACCGGGCATGACCGCCTTCATGTTTGGATCGGTCGGCGCGGTCTCGAGGCCTGGCGCGTTGTCGCCGATGACGAGCCGCGGCGCGGCGAAGGACATCGGCCGACGGCGCGCCGCGATCTCGGCGGCGAGGGCCGCAAGCAGGAGCTCGCCGAGCTCGTTGTCGTCTTCGCAAACCTCGTGAAAATCGTCGCAGCGCAGCGCGAGCGCGCGGACCTCGCTCTGCGCGATCGCGAGCCCGTCTTTATCGGGCAGCTGGGCATCCTTGAGCAGCGCCTCGGGATAGAGCAGCGACCCCGGTCCTCGCAGCACGCCGTCTTGATGGACCTCACCATCGACGAGGATCCACGCGACGCGATCGCCGAGCGTCTGCGCCGGAATCTTGTCGCCGACCGCGTGGTCGCGGGGCAGTGCGATGCGCAGCGCCCGCAAGCGACCTTGCGGCGTGACCTTGGCCCACAGCGGACACTTGTTGATCGCCTTGTTCTCGCGCTGCAGGATCTCGGCAGGACGCGCGGTCTCGCCCGCCTCGAGCACGCGGATCACCAGCGCGGTCGCGTTGTCGCCGCCACCGCGTTGGAGCGCGAGCTCGACGAGGCGCTGCGCGCCGCGCGCCGGCGATGGCTGCTGCGTGAGCACTTCACCGATCTCGGCTTCCTGGACGTACTCGGTGACGCCGTCGCTGCACAGCAGGAATTGATCACCGTCGGCGAGCGGCACGATGAATGTGGCCACTTTGCACTCGGTCCCGATCCCGAGTGCGTTCGTCAGCATGCTCTTGAACCGCGAGCCTTCGTTCGAGGTATCGACATCGACGCCGGCAGCAAGCAACCGCGCGAGCAACGTATGGTCCTCGGTGAGCTGCATCGCGATGCCGTCGCGAACCATGTACGCTCGCGAATCACCGCACTGCGCGAAGACGATATCGCCACCGATCACGAGCGCACCGATGATGGTGGTGCCCATGCCGGTCTTGTTCTTGTCGCGACCCGCCTCGGCCATGATCGCGTCGTGCGCGGCGATCACTCCCGAATTGATGGTCGAGAGCATCTGCTTGCGCGCCTCGATCGTACCGAGCTCGAGCCACGCGTCGGCAACCTTGAGTGTGGCGTCGCTCGCCCAACGATCGCGAACGACCTTGACCGCGATGCCGCTGGCGACTTCGCCCGCGGCGTGGCCACCCATGCCGTCGCAGACCGCAAAGATGCCGCGCTCGGGGTCGATAAAGTACGCGTCTTCGTTGTGCTCGCGGACCTTGCCCACGCTCGTCTCGGCGGCACCGACGATGGACGCGCGTCCCACAGCCCGAGGATACACGGCCGGGCGCACGGAGTGGTTCGCTAGCCACGCATCTTGTAGCCGACGTTGCGAACCGTTTCGATCAGCTCTCCGGCGGTCCCGAGCTTTGACCGCACGCGGCGAACGTGGATATCGACGGTGCGTGTGCCACCAGCGTACTGGTACCCCCACGCGCGCTCGAGCAGTGCTTGGCGCGTGAACACCCGACCGCGATGCTGGGCGAGATATCGGAGTAGCTCGAATTCTTGATGCGTCAGCTCGACGCGGCGACCACTGATTTTGACCTCGTAGCCGGCGATGTCGATCAACAGGTCGTCGATCTTGATGACCTCGTCGGAGCCGAACGTCGCCGCCTTCCAATCAAGCTGGCGGAGCCGCTCGTAGAGCTCCGCGGGCACGATCGGCATGAGGACGAAATCGTCGAAGCCGATCGAGAAGTCGAGCGCGGGCAGCCGCGCCACGTTGAGCGCGACCAGGATCGGGACCTCGAGCAACGGGCCACCGTCCCGAATCTTCTGGATGGTCTTCGACGCGCGCTGGATGTCGTCGCCGGCCTCGACCACGATGCAGGCCGGCGGGTGGAGCGTGAGCTCTTCCAGGTTCAGTCCCCCGAGGTCGAACCGGCCCGCGGACACTCTCCCACCCAGGTCGACGAGCATCGTGAAGACCGACCCGGGTTCACGGGACGCTCGCTCCGGATCCGCACAGATCACCACCGTACGCACAGGAGACATAGTGATCCCTGTTGATGGAATGCTGCGTCAAGTCATGTGAGCGATTAACCAGCTTTGCCAGCGTAGGAACCTGGTTTCCGGCTATTGCCCCCGACGGCGAACATGTAAGAATTGAGACCGAGTGGAAGAGTTCCATTGCTCCTTCTGTGGAAAGCAGCGCCGCGAGGTCCGCAAGCTGATCTCGGGTCCGCGCGTCTTCATATGCGACCAGTGTGTGACGCTCTGCAACGACATCCTCGCGAAAGAGGAAGCGTCGGAGCGCCCGAAGTATCCGCCACCGCGCGCGATCGTCGAAGAGCTCGATCGCTATGTCGTCGGTCAAAAAGATGCGAAACGAGCGCTCTCGGTCGCGGTCTATAACCACTACAAGCGCATCGGCCAGCGCGGCAAAGCCAGCGACGTCGAGCTCCAGAAGGGCAACGTCCTCTTGGTCGGCCCCACAGGCTCGGGCAAGACGCTGCTCGCTCAGACCCTCGCAAAAAAGCTCGATGTTCCATTTGCGATCGCGGATGCGACCACGCTCACCGAGGCCGGCTATGTTGGCGAAGACGTCGAGAGCGTCGTCAAGGCGCTGTTCCGCGCGGCCGGCGGCGATGTCGAGAAGACCGCTCGCGGCATCATCTGCATCGACGAGATCGACAAGATCGCGCGAAAAGGCGGCTCGCCCTCACCGACCCGCGATGTCTCCGGCGAGGGCGTGCAGCAAGCGCTGCTCAAGATCCTCGAGGGTAAGACCGCGACCATCACCCCCGATGGCGCGCGTAATCGGCCGCAGCAAGAGCTCATCCAGATCGATACGACCGACATCTTATTCATCTGCTGCGGTGCCTTCAACGGGCTCGAAGATATCGTTCGTCGGCGCACGGGCCAGCGGGGCCTTGGCTTTGGCGCCGCCGTCTCGACCGCGGTCGACGACAAGGACGCGCTCCGTCGCGAGGCGGGCACCGAGGATTTGATCAAGTTCGGCATGATTCCCGAGTTCATGGGCCGCTTGCCCGTGATCGTGTCGTGCGATGCGCTCGATGTAGATGCGCTCACCGAGGTGCTCTGGAAGCCGAAGAACGCGCTCGCAAAGCAGTATCACCGGCTGTTCGAGCTCGAAGGCGTGAAGCTCAACTTCCGCCCCGATGCGCTTCGCGCGATCGCGCAAGAAGCGTCGCGCCGCAACTCGGGCGCCCGCGGCCTGCGCGCGATTCTCGAGGAAGTGATGCTCGACGTGATGTACGAGATTCCGTCGCTGACCGGCGTCAAGGAGTGCGTCGTCACCAAAGAAGTCGTCGAGCACCGGGCCCGCCCGGAGCTCGTGCTCGAAACCAAAGCCGTCGGCTAAGTAAACCGGCCGGCTGACCGAGCCGACTAGATCGGCTGGCCTTCGACGCACGCGTCCAAGTTGCCGCCTGCCGGGTACCGGTAGATACCGGTGAAGCACATCTCGTCGGTCGAGCTCTCGCCGTGCGGGACCGCCAGGCCGGTGGTGTTGCGATAGGTGCACGTCGTCTCGAGCTTGTCCCCGCCTGGCAGCGCGGCCGTCGGCCCGTGAACTACCGTATCGACCGTTTGATAATTCTTCTGTTCGTCAAATGCGTAGTCACTGTCGAGCAGCGCTACGCCATTGATCGTGAATTTCTGATGCACCGCGAGCTGATGCATGTGCGGCCATAGCGTGAAGATGTGAAAGTCCCGCGCAGCATGACATGACCCGACGACATCGTGCGTCGTCGTCAGATCGCCGATCGCGTTCGCCGGCACGCTGAAGTTGATCGCGCCGGAGAACTGCATGTCGGCTTCGTTCACGACATCGGCCAGCGCGACCGTCTTGACCAGCACGCCCGACGTATCGCTGAGCGCGTTATCCGTCGTGTTGTAGAGGTGCAGGTTGAGGTTGATGTACGTGCCCGCCGCGACGTGGATCGCGACGCCCGCGGGGAGCTCGTTGTCGTCGGTCTGAACACCGGCGGCATAGAGCATCCGCGGATCCGGAGTGAGCGAGGTGCAATCGTACTCGCCGGTGGTGCTGGCGGTGTCGGAAATCGTGAGCACCGAGTGGTGCGTGCCCGCCGGGGACAACGAGCGGAACGCCGAGATCCACATGTCGTTTGCGACCTGCGTGCGAATGCACTTGTAGCCCTCGTTGTCCGACGCCATCGTCCACGGTCGCGAGATCAACATCTCGTAGCCAGCTGGGATGGCGGCATCCAGTTTTGCACTATCCGGCGAATTGCTATCGCCCGGTGCGCGGTGACACGCCGAGACCACCGCGAGCACCGCAGCAACCCTCATCAACATCACACCCAGTATAGGCACATCGCCGGCCCGCGCAGACGTTTTCGCCCGCGGGCGCGTGGCCGCCGTCACGGGTGCGTATACTCGCGCGATGGCGGAACTCCGCAACGTCATCGTCTTCGCGATTGGTGCGGCCCGTTACGCAATCGAGCTGAGATGGGTGCGCGAGGTCGTGACGCTCGGCTTCGTCACCGCCGTGCCGACCGCACCCCCCGTGCTCGGGGGTCTGTGCAATCTCCACGGAGCGATCCTACCCGTGCTCGACGTCGCGACGTTGCTCGACCTGCCCGCGGGTCCGCCACCTCGACAAGGCGACGGCGCGCTCGTCTTGGAAGCCGAATCGACCGTGTGCGCGCTGCGCGTCGATCAAGTCGATCATGTCGCGTCGCTCGTCGAGACCGATGGTGCGGTGTTCGATGCGAACGGCCGCCCACTCACGTTGCTCGATCCGGTAAAAATGATGCGCCGAGCGCTGGAATTAATCGCCGTATGACGGAGCCAACCGGATGAGCGATGGCGATCTCGATTTCGACGCCGACGAGCTCGCGATGTTGCGGATGCTGTTTCGGTCCGAGGCGCACGACGCACTCGAGATCGTGACCGCGCGCGTGCTGTCGAATGGCTCGACGCGGCCCTCGGGCGAGGGTCTCGCCGAGATGATGCGCGTGACTCACACGATCAAGGGCAGCGCGGGCACCGTCGGCCTCGATACGATGGTCGACCTCGCACATCGGCTCGAGAGCGCGTTCGCGGTGATCGTGCGCGACGGTTCGGTCTGGGGCCCGCACACCGCGGACCTCGTCGTCGAGATCGTCGACGGGATGCGTGGCTATGTCGATCAACTCGTCGCGGAGACCGCCGGGGCCGAGCACACCGCTGCGTTGTTGCGCACGCAGATCACGAACCTCATGCGCGCCGAGCCCGGCGCCGAACCCGAGCCGCCCGAGCCGCCCGAGCCGCCCGAGCCGCCTTCGTTCAGCGGCATGGATGCCGACGGATCGATGTCGATTCCGACGGTCGTCATCGCCGGCGACCTCGAGCCGCTGCCCGACATGGCCTCGGAAGGCGTCATCGTCGAGCCGCGCACGCGGACCGGCACGTTGACGGTGAGCCCCGAGGCACGGCATCTCCGGATCGAGCCCGAGCGCATCGACAACTTGATGTCGTCGGCGGGCGAGCTGCTGTTCGACCGCACGCGCATCGAGCGCCGGGTCCAGTTGCTGCGCACGCTCGCGCGCGACCTCGCACGCACGCGTCAAAACCTGCGCGATGCGATCGGTCCGGGCAACGTGAACCGCGGGCTCGTCGAGGCCGAGAGCGAGCTCGCGGGTCAAGCCGCCCTGCTCTCGCAGACCACCGCTGCACTCCTCGACGAGATCGAAGCGCTGCGCCGTACGATCGGTGAGCTCCAACGCGGCCTCACGCGGATCCGCATGGATACCGCACGCAACTTGTTCCTTCACGCCGCGCGCACGTTGCGTGCGCTGCGCCGCGCGACCGGCCTCGTCGTCGAGCTGCGCACGCTGGGTGAGGATACCGAGTTCGACAAAGCGGTCGCCGAGCAGCTCGTCGATCCGATCACGCAGCTGCTCCGCAACGCGGTCGCGCACGGTATCGAACCGCCCGACGAACGCGCGCTGCGCGGCAAACCGCCGACCGCGATTATCACGATCCGTGCGCGCCAGGATGGAAACCTCCTCGTGCTCGAGCTCTCCGACGACGGCCGCGGCGTCGACATCAATGCGCTTCGCGACCGGCTCGTCGCGACGCACCGCTGGTCGTCGGCACGCGCGCAGCTCGCGACCGAAGGCGACGTGCTCGACGCGCTCGGCACCGGCGTCTCGGTCCGCGGGGATGCCGACGAGCTCGCCGGTCGCGGCATCGGCCTCGATGTCGTGCGCCAGACCGTCGCGAGGCTCGGCGGCGAGGTCAAGGTCAGCTCGGTGCCGGGTCGCGGCACCACGTTTAGCCTGCGCCTGCCACTCTCGACATCGCTCGCACAGGCGATGCTGTTCAAGGTCGGCGGTCAGGTCTACGCGATCCCCGCGGTCCACGTCATCGACACCACGCTCGTCGAACCGGGCGCGACCTCGACGACGGTGCGCCACGAGCAGCTGCCGGTGTTGCGCCTCGAGGCGCTGCTCGGGCACGGCGTCACGAACGAGCGCCGGCCGGGCGTCGTCGTCACGTTCGCCGGCAAAGGCTTCGTCGGCACGGTCGACAAGATCGTCGGCCCGCGCGAGATCATCATCAAACCACTCGGCCCGCTGCTCGCACCGCTCACGCTCTATGCGGCCGCCACGATCAGCGGCTCCGGCAAGGTCCAGCTGATCCTGGATCCCGCACAGCTCGTTCGCCGCGCCCATCCCGATGCACCCGAAGCGATCGGCGAGCTCGCGTCGGCGCCGATGGTGCTCGCAGGTCGCGCCCTCGTCGTCGATGACTCGCGCGCGATCCGCGAAGCGATGACCTCGATGCTCGGCCGTGAGGGCTGGATCGTCGATGTCGCCGAAGATGGTGCGCGTGCGCTCCAGATGACCCGTCAGCTGCGTTACGACCTGGTCGTCACCGACCTCGAGATGCCGCAGCTCAACGGCTTCGATCTCATCCAGGAGCTGCGCGCCGACGACCGCTTCAAGACCACGCCGATCGTGATCATCACCTCGCGCGCGTCCGCCGAGCACCGCCGTCGGGCAAAAGACCTCGGGGTCCGAGCCCTCGTCGCGAAGCCGATCACGCGGCGTAAGTTGTTGGAAGCGCTGGCGACACGATGACATTAGATTTCTGAGCTAGCCCGGTGCGAGGGCTGGTAAGAACGGCCTTCTGATCCGGGTCGTGATGTTCTCTGGATCGGCGGCGTCTGCCGGTCGGTCAGGGTCTGGCAGGCCAAGGACACGGCGATCACCGAAGGCGAGACCACGCTCGATGGCGAGACCGCCGACATCTACGCGATGCGGCCCGCTCACGTCAGGCGCGCCCGACGAGGATTGCTCGCAGGGGCTTTCCCGTGACCTGTTCTTCGTGGCCGGACGCTAGCGCTTCTTGCTCTTCTTGCCAGCACTGCTCGGCGTGCGCATGCCGCGGTGCGAGACGCTCATCTTGAGCTTACCGCCTGCCGCGCCCGCACGCGGCTTGGCACCACGCTCGGTCTGATGCACGACCGCGCGCTCGACTTCGCGCCCGGTCTTCTTCTTTTGCTTCACCGTCGCCCGCGGGCTGGTCTCGAGCTTGGCTGGGGCCGGGCGTGGCTCGTGCTTCTGGCCTTCGATCAACGTGAAATCGACCCGACGTCGAGTGACCGACACGTTCGCGATCTCGATCGTGACCTTGTCACCGAGCTCGATCGATCGACCCGAGCGCTGCGCCGAGAGCCGCATGTGCACGCTGTCGTAGTCGAAGTGTTCGCCGAGCGAATCGAGCTTGATGAGACCCTCGACGAATGGCTCGTCGATCTCGACGAATGCGCCGAAGCTGGTCACCGCCGAGACCGTACCCGGGAAGCGCTCGCCGACCTGATCGCGCATCAGGAACGTGCGGTACATCGCGACCGCCTCGCGCTCGGCTTCCATCGCGCGCCGTTCATGCTGCGACGAGCCCGCGGCGAGTTGCGCGAGCGTATCGGCCGGCGGGGGCGGCTTGGCGTAACCACCACCGGACGCGTTGCCATCGCGTTGCAGGTAGTGCTTGAGCAAGCGATGCACGAGCAGATCCGGGTACCGCCGGATCGGCGAGGTGAAGTGGAGATAGTCCGCACTCGCGAGGCCGAAGTGGCCGATCGGGACGACATCCCACACCGCTTGGGTCAGCGTCCGGAGCAACAAGAACGACAAGGCCTGCGCCCCTGGCTTCGCGTTGATCTGGTCGAGCACTTCCTTCATGCCGATCGGCGTGGTCGAGCGTTCGAGATCGACGAGGATGCCATACGAGCCGAGCAGCTCCGCGAGCTGCGCGACGCGATCGGGATTCGGCGGCGCGTGCACACGCCACACGGTGGTCGCGCCGCGTTTCTTGAAGAAGCTACCAACCGCTTCGTTCGCCGCGATCATGAAGCTCTCGACGAGCTGGTACGCGCCCTTCACGGCCGGATCGCCCTTCGCGCGCACGACATCACGGACGAGCCGCGGGTCATCCGCGTCGAGGACGACCTTCGGCTCCGCGATCTCGAGATCGAGGGAGCCGCGCGCCATCCGGTTCGCGCGCAACACCTTCGCGAGAGCGTCGAGCTGCTGGAGCTCGCTCAGCCACGCGCGGTAATGCTCGCGCCGACCACGGAAGTCACCTTCGAGCGCCGCGGCAACGCCGGGATAATCGAGGCGCGCCTTCGAGCGAATCACCGCCGCCATGTGCGCGACATCGAGGATCTCGCCCGCCGCAGTGTAATCGAGCCGCACGACCATCGCGCAACGATCGACGTTCGGCAAGAGCGAGCAGATGTTCGACGACAGCTGATGCGGCAGCATTGGAATCACGCGGTCGGGCAAGTACACCGACACGCCGCGAATCGCGGCTTCCTTGTCGAGCGCATCGTTCCACCGCACGTAGTGCGAGACATCCGCGACCGCGACCCACACGCGTGGGCCACCGTGCGGACCGGTTTCGATGCACAAGGCATCGTCGAAGTCGCGCGCGGTTTCGGGATCGATCGTCGCGAACCGGCGTGAGCGCAGGTCGATGCGATCGGCGAAGTCTTCGGGGCCGAGCTCGCTCGGCGTACGCTCGGCTTGCTCGACGGCGTCGTCGGGAAACTCGAGCGGCAACATCGACACCGCGAGGATCTTTTCGATCTCGGTCCGTGGGTCATCAGGGTCGCCGAGCACCTTGAGCAACTTCGCCGCGAGCTCGCGACGAACCGCATCGGGATACCGCGTGATCTCGACGACGACGGCATCGCCATCCTTGCCGGTCGGCGCGTCGTCCATGTGAACGCGGCCATAATCGGCCGCGATCCGCGGATCATCGGGCTCGAGATACACGGCGCGACCGACGCGACGGAGGATGCCGGTCAATCGCGCGCGACCGCGCGTGAGCACCATCGTGACGCGACCTTCGGTGCCACGCACCCCAGGCCAGGTCTCGACGACGACGCGATCGCCATCGAGCGAGTGGTTGCGATACTTCGCGGGGACGAACACGGTCTCGCCCTTGTCATCCGGGGCGACGAAGCCGTAGCCCGCGGGGTGGACCGTGATGCGACCGGTGAACCGCGGATCGGTCTCGACCGATGGTGCGGTCGGCGACGTGACGGCACCCTGCTGAGTCGAGCGCACGGGCGAGGCTGCTTGGGTCGGCGCGACCATGCGAGTCTCGCCGGTCTCCGGATCGTATTCTTCGACGGGCGCCGTCGATTGCTTGATCGGGGTGGGCGGCCGCCACGGCACCGTGGGCGTGCGCTTGCTCGACACCGGCGGCGTGGGCTTGCGCTGCGGCTGCGGGGCTTGCTTGCGCTGCGTTGGTGGTGATGACGACCGGGACAACTCGGAACGCGGCTTGGCAGCTGGGGCCGGGCTGCTCGGCTTACGCCGCGGTGCGGGTTGCGCCGGACCCGGTGCGGGCTTCGCGTGCGGATCGCCGGTGCGACCGCTCGGAGCGAGTGCGAACGCGCCGCCGGAGAGCACTACGACGGTGCCGTCCTCGACGAGATCGAACATCTCGGCGCGGAGCTCGGACATTTCGTGCTTCCGCACGCCGAGCTCATCGCCGAGTGCGGTGAGCTTGATGCCGGGGGTAACAATTTTGGAGAGACAATCGAGGATCGAGCTCCGGTCAAACGTAGACATGGTTCTGTAAGTTTCTTTCTCTATCTATCTATCTTCACGCTGCCCTTCGGCAGCGCCGCGCGCGGGAACAAGTCCCCGCTTGCTAACGAAATGCATGCAGGTGCCCGTCGTCGCCGGCGACGTACAACGTGCCGTCGGAGCGGAGTGCGGGCGTGGTGTCGACATCGCCTGCGAGCTGGAGATGCCAGCGCAAGGTGCCGTCGGGCTCGACCGCGTAGACGTGCTCGTCTTCCGCGCCGAACAGGATCGTACCGTCGGTCGCGATGGCGGGTGTGCCCTGGATCTTGTCGGCAGCGGCGAGCTTCCATCGCACCTTGCCGGTCGGCGCGATGGCGTAGAGGTTGGAGTCGTGGCTACCGACGTAGATGGTGCCATCGGTAGCGAGGGCCGCACCGCCGCGAACCTCCGCGCCGGTGACCACCTTCCATGCGATCGTGCCCGCCGGCGTGATCGCGTAGAAGTTCTTGTCGTCGCTACCGACGTAGATCGTGCCGTCGGCGCCGATCGTAGGCGCGGCATCGATGTCGCCACCCGTGCGGACTTCCCACTTCTTCGTGCCGTCCGGTGCGATCGCATACAGCGCGTCGTCTTGCGAGCCCGCGTAGACGGTGCCGTCGGGCGCGAGCGCCGGTGTCGAAGCGACGTGCTCGCCGGTCGCGATCTTCCAGCGCAGCGTCCCGTCGGGCCACACGGCATGGATGCCGTCGCCACCGACGTAGATCGTGCCGTCGGGACCGATCGTCGGCCCGCCATCGACATCGCAGCGCGAGGACTCCGGGCCAAAGCCCTTGGGATCGCAATCACCGAGACGGAGCTTCCACTTCAGCGCTCCACCGGGCTTCACCGCGTACAAGAAATCGTCGTCGGAGCCGATGTAGATCGTGCCGTCTCGGGCGATGGCAGGCGTCGACCACGAGCGATCGCCGGTCTTGAACGACCACTTGATCCTGCCGGCGACGTCGATCGCGAACAGCGAGCCCTCGTGCGACGTCGCGTAGATCGTTCCGTCGGGACCGATCGTCGGCGAGCCGGCGACCACGCCCTTGCAGTCGACGCTCCATAGCTCTTTCGGTTGCTGCGCGGGCGCAGGGCCACCGCGCTTGCCGGTATGGCGCGCGTCACCGCCGAACATCGCAAATGGCGGTGATTGGGGCGTCGGAGAGGAAGTGGTAATCACGAGACCGTAAGCAGGTGGGAAGTGTGACCCCGGAGGGTGTGGCCCCGAAGGGTTCGAATCGACACAGAGGTTGGCCTCGCAGATACGAGGGCTGCGGCAGTCGGTGTCCTTGGTGCAGCCGCCTTCTGGCTGCTTCTGAGGTCCCGAACAAGCACCGTTAGTACCGATAGCTGCGACAGCTGTGACAGCTGCGGCGATTGCCGCTACACAACGCCCGCTAGGCCTTGGGAAGATCATTCGAGAATCGCTCCGCGAGCTTCTCGAAGTAGCGACGCGTTTCTTCTAGCACGACCGGATCTTGATCGGGATACATACGAATTCCGTGGGCCCCGAAAGGATCGGTCGTCACCGGGCCGACTGGGAGGCCACCGACGATGCCGGTCTGCTCGTGATAGAGCAGCGCGAGCACTTCGGAGTGATTTTCGGGCACGAGAAACGTACGCCGCCCGAGCTCGGGCTTCCCGTCTTTGAACCCGTCGACCAGCTTGGCCATCTAGAACTCCAAGAGTTTAGCCTAGGTCGGATAGGCTGTTGAACAGTGCTGGAGCTTTGGTTCGATTTTTCGTGCCCCTATGCCTATCTCGCATCGCAGAAGGCGCCAGGCATCGCGCGAGCAGCCAATACGCAGCTGGTCTGGAAGCCGATGCTGCTCGGCGGGGTGTTTCGGGGGATCGGCGCGGGCGACGGACCGATGGCCACGCTCGGCCCCGCGAAGGCCACGCACAACCTCCGCGACATGTACCGATGGGCCGAAATCTTCGGCGCGCCGTTCCAGATGCCCGCCGCCCATCCGATGCGGACGGTGCGAGCGCTCCGCGTGTTGCTCGGCCTCCCCGAAGCGCTGTGGCCGCAGGCGATTCCCGCGATCTATGCGGCGTACTGGGCGCGCGCCGAGGACATCACGCGCGATGAGATCCTCGCGGCCGCACTGCAGGGCGTCGCGAGCGAGGCCGAGCTCGCGGCCGCCTTCTCGGGCGCCGACACCGCCGCTATCAAGTCCGAGCTCGCGCAGCGCACCGACGAAGCGATCGCGCTCGGCATCTTCGGCGCTCCCGGCTGGGTGATTCGTCGCGCCGACGGTCCACCGCTGTTGATCTGGGGCCAGGACCGCATTCCATGGGTCGAGGCAGCGCTCGCGGGCTGGGACCTCGAGAGCACGCCGCCCGGTGGCGCGCGTCCCTTCGGTCGCGACGTCACGCCGTTCACATCGCCGTACGCGCTCGAGGTCTACTTCGATGTCGCGAGTCCGTACGTGTATTACGCCCTCACCCAGCTCGCGGCACTCTCGCGCGTCACCGGCACCACCCCGATCATGCGCCCGATTCTCCTCGGAGGATTGTTTCGCGACATCGGCCAGGCCGACGTCCCGCTGTTCGCGTTCCCGGCGGCCAAGCAGCGCTATGTCGCCTCGGAGATCAGGCAGTGGCGCGGCTGGTTCGGCGTGCCGTTCGAGATGGCGAAGAAGTTTCCGCAGCGCTCGATCAGTGCGCAGCGGTTGCTGCACGTCGCTGCTGCCGAGGAGCGGCTACCACTGGGCCTCGCGATCGCACGCGCAATGTGGGTGGAGCAACGCGACATCGAAGATCTGTCAACGTTGCGCGCGATTCTCGGAGAGACCGGTCTGCCGACGAGCTACCTCGACCGGATCGCCGAATCCGCGACCAAGGCCATGCTGATCGCCGAGGGTGCAGCCGCGAAGGAGCGAGGCGTGTTCGGCGTGCCAACCTTCGTGATCGGCGATCGTCATCTCGTGTGGGGCGTCGACCGGCTCGACCTCGTCACGCGGTTCGCCGCGGGCTGGCATGCGTGATCCCTGCGACGACGGCCTGTCGTCGGCATACGCTGTGGCCGAAGCTCGGCAAGCTCCGCATACTGGCGAGCGCATACTTCGCAGTGACTGGCGGTCGCGCGCGACTGGTTCGTCGCGAACGATCTCGACAAGCGCGGATGGGGCGGCTACGCATGCCGCACAGCTGCTGTTCGCCTGGTCGATCGAGAACTGAACTGCATCGCTCATTCGGAGGCGTTATCGACGAAGGCGAACCCTCGCCTCCGATCTCGACCTCACCGAGCGAGCTATTTCTTCTTCGTGCCGCGCTTGCTGCGACGCGCTTTGTTCCGCGCGAGGCCGCGCTTGTGCCAGCCGGCTTTCTTCGCCTTCATCTTGCGATCCTTCAGGCGGCGCTTCTGCTTGAACTTCGGGCGGTTCTTAAGAGCGGACTTGCTACGGCGACCCATGGTGGCGGCTCTATACACCGGGTTGGGGCTCTGTAACCAGTACCCCTGGCCGTCGTATACCCGTGGACGGTCAAGTGGCCGATCTTAGGGACCTCATGCAGCGGTACCAGGCGGGTGACGCGGACGCGTTTCGGCAGCTTTATGCCCTCGTAATGCCGAAGATGCTCGGGTACCTGGGGAAACTGACCAAGAGCCGAGCTGCCGCCGATGACCTCCTCCAGCAAACCTTTCTCAAGATCCACCGCGCCCGAGGCGCGTATGTGGCAGGTGCGGACCCGCTCCCCTGGTTCTATTCGATCGCGCACCGCACGTTCCTCGACGAGGCCCGCAAGAACCAGCGCGCCATCGTGCGAACTGCCGGCGACGACGTTCCCGAGGTCCCGGCCGGGATCACCGGCGAATCGGCCGACCGCAGCGATGCGCCAGGGGCTGACCCCGAGCTCGCGCGCGCCGCGCTCGACGCGCTCGGCGAGCTGCCTCCACAACAGCGCGAGGCGGTGGTCTTGACCAAGCTCGAGGGCAAATCCGTCGCCGAGGCTGCCACGATCGCCGGCACCACTGTCGGAGCGATGAAGGTACGCGCTCATCGCGGCTACGAGGCGCTCCGCAAGCTCTTGACGAGCGCCAAAAAGGAGAGCGTGGCGTGAGCGCCGAGCAATCTCTCGACGCGCTCGCGGCGATGCCCGATCCAGCCGCGTCCCCGATCGGCGCGCTGCTCGAAGCCGAGCTCGGCTCGCTAGCGCCCGTCACGGCACGCCGACCGTACCGCCAGCTCGGGATGTTCGTCGTCGCGTCGCTGGTCTATGCTGCCCTGCTGCTCGGCGCTCTCTCGCCGCGCGCTGACCTCGGCGAGTTGCCGCCGATGTGGCTGATGGGCGCCGGCGCGGCCTGGTTCTCCGGGTTCGGGCTCGCGACCTACTTCGCGCTCGTGCCGAAGGCGGGTGCGATGACGCCCCGCTGGCGGGCCGCGATCGCCACCACCACGATCACCGCCGTCGCGTTCGTCGTGCTCGGGCTCGGCGTCCACCCCGACGGCGCGCACAGCTTGCACTATGGCATGCCGCACCTCCTCCGCGGGCACGGCTGCTTGTGGCTCGGGCTCGCGACCTCGCTCGCGCCGGTCGTTCTCGGCGCGGTCTTTCTGCGTGGAGCGGTGCCAGTGTTCTCACGCTGGGTCGCTGCCGCGATCGGTGCGGCGGGTGGCTGCCTCGGTGGCCTGTTGCTCCACATGCATTGCCGGATCGCGGATGGCCCGCACATCGGCATCATCCACGGTGGTGGCGTGGTCGTCGCAGCGGGGCTGGCCGCGCTGCTGGTTCCCCGCGCGACCGATCGTCCGTATCGCAGCTAGTGTTAAACTCGCACGCTGTGACGACCGGTCTGGTTCTGTCCTGCGAGCACGCCTCGTGGACGCTGCCCCTCGATGTCGACCTCGGCGTCTCCACCGAGGTGCTGCAATCGCAGGCCGGCTGGGATCACGGCGCGTACGACATCATCGCGCAGGTCTCCGAGCACACCGGCATCACGGTCCACACCGGCGCGTTCACGCGGATGTTCGTCGACCTCAATCGCGGGCCCGATCATCCGGATGTCTGCCCGACGGTCTGCTACGGCGCACCCGTGCCGGGCAACGCGCACCTCTCGCCGGCTGATCGCGCGGCACGGCTCGAAGCATTTCACGCGCCGTACTGGAACGCGGTCCGCCGTGACGTGGCCGCGCGGCTCGTCACGCACGGCGAGGTGCTGCACTTCTCGTCGCACACGTTCGATCCGGCGCTCGATCCGACGAATCGCACGTTCGAGGTCGGCGTGCTCTACGATCCGGCGCATCCGTTCGAGGCGCAGCTCGCCGAACGCTTGATGTTCCAGCTGCGGAGTGCCGACGTCGACGTGCGCGCGAATCAGCCGTACACGGGTGTGGGTGCCGCGATCTGCACGGCGCTCCGGATCGAGCTCGTGGGCAAGCGCTACGCGGGGATCCAGCTCGAAACTTCGCATCGCATCACGCACACCCCGGGTGGCTGCGAGCGAATCGCCGACGCCGTGATCCCGTTCCTCGAATCGCTGTAAGCTGCGAGCTGCATGGCCAGCCCCGACAACTCGGTGCCGCCGCGCCCCACCAACGTGCCGGCCGACGCGCGCTGGGATCCGAAGGAGCCAGGCTTTGAGTGGGTGCATGTCGAGCTCGATGCCGAGAGCCTTCGTCATGGTGCATTTCGCAGCTGGACCCGCGCCGGCGTCCTGCACGGCGAATCGCACTACGATCACGGCCGCGTTCACGGCAAGAGCATCAACTTCCATCCTGACGGCACGATCGCCTCCGAGGCCGATTGGGTCGGCGGCGTGATCATGGACAGCGTGTTTCACAGGAGCGCGCAGCCGACGATCGAGCCGTTCGCGCCGGCGCATCCGAACGTGTGGTCGGTGCGCTACTACTCGCGCGACGGCAAGACCAACTACACGATCCGTTACCTCACGCGCGATGCGACCGAGTGCGGGCCCGACGGTCAGCCGTTGCCGCCTCGCCCTGCCGCGGTAAGCCTCGACGCGCGGTGGCTTCCGGATATCGAGCGCTGGGTCGATGGTGAGATCGGTCGCGGCACGAACGTCCAGCTCGGCAGGTGGCGGTGGTGGACGAAGGAGGGTGTGCTCCGCCACGAGGAGCAGCGCGACATCGCCGGCGAAGCGCGCGCGATCGCGAAGTTCCGCGCCGATGGCAGCGTCGAAAAGCGCACGTCGAAAGACGATCAGGGTGGCGAGCAACGCGAGCTATTTGGTGAGACCGGCAAGCTGTCGCTCCGCATGCGCACCGATGCCAAGCAGCGCCAGACATACACCGGCGTCTGGTTGCCGGATGGCACACTCGTCGAGGAGACGACCCGGATCTACGCCGCCGATGCGTTGCAGAGCGTCGTCGAGAAAGCGCAGGGTGGCGTGCGCCGGTTCGAGGCCAAGCGCGAAGGCACGGCGCTCGCGTGCGTGCTGTTGCAGGCCGATGGCAAGGCGCTCTCCGCGACTGGCTCGATCGAAGGCACGCTGCTCGGGACGTGGCGGATCTTCGACGAGCGCGGCACGCTGCGCCGCGAAGTCGATACCACCGCGATGGCGATCACCCACGATGTCACCGGGCGCGGGCTCGCAGCGGCACTCGGCGCGGCGCTCTATCGCAACGACGAACAGAGCTTCGCCTCGCCGCCGCAGCTCGAAGGACTCGATCGCGAGCCGTGGGCCGAGCTCGCCGGCGCGTGCGACTCCGATGTCGCGCGGTTTCCCCGCCTGGTGCGTGGCCTCGTCGCAGAGGATCCGCTGGTCCGCGCGTATGCGCTGCGCGCGATTCGCACCGAAGTCCTCTCCGAAGGTGCGGTGTATCCGGCCTCCGCCCGGGTCGTGCCTTACCTCGCGAAGCTGCTCCCACATCCGGAGCTCGAGCGCACGCACGTGCTCGGCCTGCTCTACGACCTCGCGCTCGCCTCGCTGTCGGAGGCCGTTGGAGCGCGCGGGTCCGGAAGCGACACGAATGCCGCGCGTGCGACAGCCGATGCGCTCGATGCGTCGTGGCCCGCCGTGTTCTCCCAGTTCGCGACGTGCACGCTCGAGGACCGCCGTCGGATCTTCGAGCTCGCGAAGCTCGCGCCGGCCGCCAAGCCCGCGATCCTCGAGATCGCGCGCAAGGATAACGACGCGACGCTGCGTGCGCTTGCCACGCGCTGCTTCGTCGAGCTGCCCACCTTCACGGCGGCCGATGCCGCGCCGCTTCTGGCCGATAAGGATGCGCTCGTACGCGCGACTACCGCGATCGCGATCGGCCTGCACCGCGGTCCCGATTCGCCACGCGAAGCGGTGCATGGCCTCGACGATGCGCTCCGCAACTGGCGCGAGTACGCGAAGCGCTACGCCGAGCTGCCGTTCGCCGAGAGCCACGTACTCGCCCAGATCGCGCTCGCGGCCGGTGCGATCCGTACGCCCGATGCGCGCTCGCTCGCGCACCAGTTGTGCGCCGTGATCGACGAGGTCGATGGTCGCTCGGCGATCGTATTCGCTCGCGGCTTGCTCGCACTGGCTTTCGGACCCGCCGGTGGCACATATGGCCGGCCCTACGCGAAGCGGTTCCTCGAGATCCTCGAGGTCCTCGCACGCAGCAAGGCGTTCTGGAGCCAAGAAGCCGCGGCGTGCGACGTGCTCGAGAGCTGGCGGCTGCCACCGAACCGGATCGCGGTCCTCACCCTCGCGACCGAGCTCCACGGCGCCAGCGATCCGGAAGCCGCGATGCACGCGAAGCTGACCCGCTAATCCTCGCGCTCGAGCTCTTCGACGAGGACCTTGAGCGTGACACGCATCGCATCGACGTGAGCCTCGGATGTGCGGCCCATCGCGCGGCGGACCGCGGCCTCGACCGTGCCCTTCTGGAGCTTGTCGATCTTCTTGCCGGCGGGCGTGAGCGTGAACCGCGCGCGACGACGATCCTCGGCATCGGCCTCGCGCAGGATCATGTTGCGCTCTTGCAGGCGCGCGAGCACGCCGGTCAGCGTCGACGGATGCTTGCCAAGCGTGTTCGCGATCTGGCTCGCGGTCTGATTCGGCTTCTGGCCGATGATCCGGATCACGAGCCGCTGCGGGCCGGTCACGCCGATCGCTTTGACCATGCGCTTGGAGCGGACATCGAGAGCGTGAACCAGCTCCCACATTCGCTGCATGAACTGCAGCGTCTCTCCGCTCGGCTCGGTTCGCTCGGTTTGCGTGGTCGTCATCGAAACGAAACCGGACACTAGGACGTCAAACGATTCGGCGTCAACCACCGACCTCGATCACCGTCGCTTCTTCGGTTTGACCGGTTGGCTCGGGTGCCTCCTGGATCGCCGGGTTAGCGGGCTTCGTCGCCCTTTCGTCGGCTTCCTCTCGGATGGTGCAATTCGCACCTTCGCTGACGCTTTCTGGATCACCAGGCCTCGTCGGAGAGCTCCATCAAGGCCAGGTCACTCTGCTCGATCAGCTGGCGCGACAGCGTGAGCTGCGGCAGCACCTGCTGCGCGTAGAACCGCGAGCTCGCGAGCTTGCCCTCGTAGAACGCTTTGTCGTCGCCGACCGCGGTCAAGAGCTTGTCGTTCGCGACCTGCGCCGCCACCGCGAGCCGCCAACCGATCACGAGCTCGGCGAGCGAAAACAGGATCCGGTTTCCGTGCAAGCCGACGTGATAGACGCTCTGGCCGAGCTTGCCGAGCATCGCGGCGATGATGCCCTGGACATCGCCGAGCGCCTTCGCGAGCGCAGCTTTCTCGATGGCGAGCGCGGCCGGTAGCCCCTCGGCCGTGACCTTTATCTGACCGAGGAGACCCTGCAGTGTCGCGCCTTGATCACGACCGATCTTGCGGAAGAACAGATCGAGGGCCTGGATCGCGGTCGTGCCCTCGTAGAGCGAATCGATCTTCTGATCGCGGATGTATTGCTCGATCGGATAGTCCTGGCAGTAGCCCGAACCGCCAAAGCACTGCAGCGACAGCGAGAGCAGCTCGTAGACCTTCTCCGAGCCATAGCCCTTGATCAGCGGCAGCATGAAATCGTTGAGCCGATCGAGGTGCTTCGCACCCTCTGTGCCATGGCCACCCTGCTGGACGACCTGATCCTGGATGTGCGCCGTCCACAACGCGACGGCGCGCAGGCCCTCGGCGAACGACTTCTGCAGCATCAACATGCGGCGCACGTCGGGGTGCCGGATGATCTCGACGCGAGGTGCAGCCTTGTCGGTCTGCTTCGCGAGATCCGGGCCTTGCTTGCGCACGCGCGTGTACTCGAGCGCATTCAAGTACGCCGTCGATAACGTCGCCATCGATTTGGTGCCGACGCCCATCCGCGCGTATTCGATGACATGGAACATCTGCGCGATGCCGTCGTGCACGTCGCCGAGCAACAGCGCGCGGCACGGCGCGCCATCGCCGAGCGTTAGCTCGCAGGTCGCCGAGCCCTTGATGCCCATCTTGTGCTCGACCTTGGTCACGACCGCGCCGTTGCGCGCACCGAGCGAGCCATCCTCCTCGACCCAAAACTTCGGAACGATGAAGCACGATAGGCCCTTGGTGCCGGGGCCCATGCCCTCGGGCCGCGCGAGCACGATGTGGACGATATTCTCGGTACCGTCGAAATCGCCGTTCGTGATGAACCGCTTCACGCCCTCGAGCAGGTACTCGTCGGCTTTGACGTGGGTCGCTTTCGTGGTTCCCGCGCCGACGTCCGAGCCCGCGCCCGGCTCGGTCAGCACCATCGTTCCGCCCCAATGCTTGTCGACCATGTTCTGGACGTAACGCCTCTTCTGCGCTTCCGTGCCGAGTGCATCGACGATCGTCGTCATGAAGCAGCCGAGTACGTAGAAGCAGATGGCCGGGTTCGAGCCCGCCATCATCTCGAACGCCGCCCAGCGGATCGTCGGCGGGGCGCCGAACCCGCCGAGGCGCTCGGGCAATTCGAATGCGTTCCAGCCGCCGTCGTAGTACGCCGCGAGCGCTTCCTTGAAGCCCTTCGGCAGCGTGACGTTGCCCTTGCCGTCGAAGTGCGCGCCGCCTTCGAGATCTGCAGACGCGAACGTTGGCGTCCACTTCGCTTGCAACACCTCGAGGAAGCCCTCCAGCGATTGCCGCGCGGTCGCTTCGTCCATCGCCTCGAACGGCGCCTTGCCGAGCACGCTCGACTGAATGCCGAGCACCTCGAACAGATTGAAGAAGACGTCGCGAAGGTTCGGCTTGTAGTGCTGGACGGTCGTCATGACCGCCGCAGTCTACTGCCGTTTTACTTCACATGCACAACGAGTTGGCGGTCGCGAACCCGAGGTTCAGCTGACGCGTCAACGTGCCGCCGAGCGGCGGAATCACGATCGAATCGTTGTTGGTCCAGCACACGCCGGAGGCGCCCGAGACGCCTTGCTTGCTTGCGATGTGGATCGTGTAGCTGTCCGCCTTGACGCCGGTCGCGGTGAGCGTCGAGTCCTTCTCGATGCACGTGGTCACGACCGGTGTCGTACAGTTAACCGTGTACGTCCCCGACGCAGCGGTCGGGGTCAGCGTGCTCTCGCTGATCGTGAGCGTGATCGGCTCGCACGACAGATTACTGTTATGAGTGAGGGTGAGGATCTCCGCCGTGATCGCGCCGTTGCCCGGCGTCACCGCGCCGCAGTTCGTTGTGCGACCGGTCGAGAGCGACAGGGCGACGCCACCCGCGGCATCGAGCTTGAACGCGAGCGGGGCGAGCCGCGTGTTCTGACTCGAAGCGATCGTGATGTTGTGCTGACCGGGGGGCGTCTCGAGAATTCCGCTCGCGGCCGCGAGCTGAAAATCGAAGTCGTACACGCCCGGGTCCAAGCCCTGGCTCATGCCCGTCAACGTCGAGCACACGAACACCTGGGTCATGCCACCTTCGACCGCCTGGTTGTGCGCGAGCACGGTCACGGACTGCGCGCCGACCTGGTCACACGTGATGCTGTTGTTGTCGAGCTCGGTCAGCGCCCAGTCCAGTGTGAACGTCCCGGTCGGTGGGGGCGCGTCGATCTCGCGCGCATCGGGAAACCCGCCACCACTGCCACAGGCTGCCAGGACGCCAAAACAAATCGCGCGCATTGTTAGCCCCATGGTAGCGCGGCGCGCAGCGCGTGTCTCAAGCAGCGAGTACCGCGCGCACGCCGAGTAGGTGCTCCATCTCGACAAAATGACAAGCTTGCTTGATGGGCCGGTGGGTGTACGGCGCCGTGCTGACCTCGCGATACCCGAGCGAGCGGTACCAGCGGCCCAGCTCTTCGCGGAGGTTCACGATCTTCATGGTCATGACCGCGCAGCCGGCAGCTTCCGCCATGGCCTCGGCGATTCGTACCAGCCGCTTGCCGAGCCCGCGTCCCTGCAGCTCGGGACCGACCGCGAGCATGCCGAAATACGCACTCGTGCGCTCGATCGTGACGTAGACCGCAGCACCGACGTGCGCGTGATGATCGAGCACGAGGAACGTGCCCTTCGTCATCATCTGCTCGATCTCGGCAGCATTCGTACGATCACCGTCCACGAAGAAGTGCTCGACCGCGTAGGCCTGATTGACGAGCGCGGCCAGGGCGGCGGCATCGGCAACGATGGCTCTACGAACGCTGGCTGAGAGAGCGAAGTCAGGCACGTGGAATGGAGTATCAGAAGCGTCCGACACTCGCGGCAACGTCCACGCCCGTGTGGGACCGCTCCTGGCGCACCGCGTCGAGCTAGCTCACGCATTTCCGGACGTGTGTGGAACGACCGGAATACCGGTTGTGAACCCGGAGTTGTAGTGACAGTGTCGACCTGGGGTGAGGAGAGAAATCATGTGGAGCTTCGCTGATCGAATGGTTAAAGCAGTCTCGGATGTCACGGTCGGAACCGTCATCGTGCTGCTGCACGTCGCACTCGCCGATCGCCATGCGCGTCGGCATCCACGCATGGCGGCAGGCGATACGCGCGCCCCGAACTAGCCGTCGGGAGGCGCCGAGAAGCGTGCCTCGAACTCGTGCTCGCGCTCCTCGCCGGGCGAGAGCAAATACCATTTGTCGCCTTCGGGCGAGACCGTCCACGCAGCGAACGCGCCCTTCCACGCCTTCGCGTGGACACCTGGGCGCATCGTTCCGCGCAGCGCATCGATCTCGCTCACGGCGCGATCGTTCAACGCTGGCGCGACCTCGGGGTTGGGCACCACGCGTGCGGCACGCTGCACCGGCAGCGCCGGCATCTCCGCATCGCTCACCCATTCGAGATCGAACGCGATCGGCACCATGCGTTCGGCCGCGCGCTGCTGGTACGAGGCGCCGAGCAGCACTTCGCTGCGCTGGTGGAGCTCGTCGAGCGATAGCTCGCGCCAGCTCTCCGGCACGACCGCGTAGCTCGTACGCGCGTGGAGCGGCGCCGCGCGATTACCCGCGACGTTCGCATCGACCTCGATGTGCAAGATCCGGATCAGATATGATTTCATACGACGTCCTCGTCGGCTTCGACGACATAGCCGAGCAGGTGCGCGACCGGTGGATGGATCGCGGTCGAGCCGAACGGCAACAGCTCGCCGAGCTCGTCGACGTGTGTGATCTGATCGAGCGTCAGCGGCTTGCAGATGATGCCCATGCCATCGGCGATCGCGGTCACCGCGGTCGGGTCGAGTACCGTTTCGATCGTGGCCTCGGGGGCCACCTTGGAGAGGAACAACTTGTCGACGATCACCGGATCGTACTTCTGGATCGCGCGATGAATCTTCACGCCCTCGGCGCTCGGGCTGATCTCCGGCGAGAGCGTCAGCTTGTACGCATCGGCATCGCCGGGGAACACGACGACGAACGCAGGCTGATGCGCGAGCGTATTAGAGAGCGCGGTAAACTGTGCGCCGAGCGTCTTCGCGGCACCCGCGAGCTTCTCGATGATGAAGTACGGCTTCGCGGCCGCGAGCACCTCGGCGCGCTTGACCGCACCGCGCACGATGCGATGCCGCGCCCCGAGAGCGAGCCCCGGCTCGTCGAGGTTGACGAGACACGCGAGGCCGTAGTTTGCCGAGCTGTAGGACAATAACGGTGTCTTTGCATCGAGCTGATCGCGATACGCGAGCATGCCTTCGTAGCGGGCGTGGCCGTCGAGCACGTGGAGCTTCTTGGGCGCGAACAGCGGCCGCAACTTACCGATGACCTCCGCGCTCTGAACGCGCCACAGCTTGTGGTTCGTGCCATCGGGCGTCGTCACGTCGACGACTGGCCTCTCGGCCTCGAACTTCTTGAACAAGCGATCGACTTCGTTCGCTCCGTCGCGATAGCCGACCAGCACGGCATCGGTGTGAATGCCGGCTGCCGCGACCCCCGCGACCGCCTTGGCGCGGGCCTTGGCATCGGTCGCCTCGTGCGGCCGGATCAAGCCTTCGCTCCACGGCGTCAGCGCGACCGCGGCGAACCACGATTTACGAACGAGCGTGCGTGGCCCCGCGATGAATGCCTGGTGATAGCGATAGACCGCGCGGCTCGGATCGCGGACAAGCTCGCCGCGTTCGACGCGGCCCCGTGGATCCGTGATCGCCGGTGCAGCGACCTTCGCGAGCTCGACCTTCGACGCGTCCCAGAGGAGACCCCGGAATCCTGCGATCTGCGGCATGGAACGAAGTTATCAGCGCCGAGCTCCGATGTCGCGTCGAGTCTGCTTGCCAGCGAGCTCGATCGCATCGACGACCGCGTACGCACGCTCGCGCGCTTGCGCGACGCTGATTCCGAGTGCAGTCACACCGAGGACCCGGCCACCGGCGCTGACGAGCGCGCCGGTCGGGGCCGTCTTGGTCCCCGCATGGAACACCTCGACGTCGGCGGGGAGCGTGGGGAGCGCGATCGCATCACCCGTGCGCGGCACCCCGGGGTAGCCCGCGGCCGCGATCACGACACACACCGCGACGCGCGGATCCCACGCGAGCGCGCCGTGCTGGAGGTCTCCACGTGCCGCGCCGAGCAGCACCGCGCCGAGGTCCCCGATCGTGCGCGCCATGATCGGTTGGGTCTCCGGATCGCCGAACCGGCAGTTGTACTCGAGCAACCACGGCGTGCCTTGCGCATCGACCATCACTCCGGCGTAGAGCACGCCGCGATAATCGATGCCGTCGGCCGCGAGGCCGCGCACGGTCGGCTCGAGGATCTCGCGCGTCACGCGCGCGATCACGGCATCGCTCGTCCACGCGGGCGAAACCGTGCCCATGCCGCCGGTGTTCGGGCCGCGGTCACCATCGAAGATCGTCTTGTGATCTTCGACCGCGGGCAGCACCTCGAGGCGCTTGCCGTCGGTCACGGCGAGCACCGAAACTTCGCGTCCCGTGATCTTCTGCTCGATCACCAGCGTCGCACCAGCCGCGCCGAACCGGCCATCGAGCATCTCGCGCGCCGCGGCCTTCGCCTCGGCACCGTCGTTCGCGACGACCACGCCCTTGCCTGCCGCGAGGCCATCCACTTTGACCACGCAGGCACCGCCCAGTGCGTCGATCGCGGTGTCCGCTGCGGCGACGGAGCTGGCGACAAAGAACTTCGCGGTCGGAATTTGATGGCGCGCGAAGAACTGCTTCGAGAACGCCTTGGAGCCTTCGAGCTGCGCGCCCGCTGCACCGGTGCCGAACGTCGCGATGTTCGCGGCGCGCAGTTTGTCGGCGAGCCCCCCGACGAGCGGTGCCTCGGGACCGACGACGACCAGGTCGACCGCGAGCTCCTGCGCGAGCGTGACGAGCGCGTCGAGCGCGTCGATCGATACGGCGTGGCACTCCGCGAGCGTCTGGATGCCCGGATTGCCCGGCGCCGCGTGCAGCGTGTGACCTGACTGCCCGAGCCGCCAGACGAGGGCGTGCTCTCTCCCACCGCTGCCGATGACGAGGATCTTCACGGCGCGAACTTAGCTCGTTTCGAGGTTCCGGTAGAAGACGAGCTTGTTGCCAGCACCATCGTGAACGGTCATCTCGCGCGCGCCCCACTCCTGGTCGTTGAGGCCCGGGCGTCCATTCTTGTAGTGCTTCGCACTGATCTCGGCGTGAAATGCCTCGAGATCCGCGCACAAGATTCGCACCGCACTGCCGGGTGTCGCATCGCCGTGGTGCTCGCTGATGTGGAGCACGCAGCCATCGCGCGAGATGCCCATGTAGAGCGGGAAGTCGGGCTCGAAGCGATGCTCGAAATCGAGCTTGAAGCCAAGCCAGTCGATGTAGAACTCCTTCGCTTTGGCTTCGTCGAACGAGCGCAGGATCGGAATGACCGGGCCCATCGCTAGTGCCGGAAGTGGCGCATGCCGGTGAACAGCATCGCGAGATCCGATTCGTCGGCCGCGGCGATGACTTCTTCATCTCGCACCGAACCACCGGGTTGCACGACCGCGCGTGCGCCCGCCGCGGCGAGCACCTCGACGCCATCTCGAAACGGGAAGAATGCATCGGAAGCCACGACGGAGCCCCGGAGCTTGTCACCGGCTTTGCGCTCGCTGATCCGGACCGAGTCGACGCGGCTCATCTGACCGGCGCCGATGCCGACCGTGACGCCATCCTTCGCGAATACGATCGCGTTCGACTTCACGTGCTTGGCGACCCGCCACGCGAACGCGAGGTCCGCGCGCTCGGCATCGCTCGGTGCGCGCTTCGTGGCGATCTTCGCGATCGAGAGATCCACCATGCCGTGATCGACAGTCTGGACGAGCGCGCCGCCAGCGATCGTCCGCACCGACCACGCGAGGTGACCGGTCGGTGGCGCCCAGGAGCCGTGAGCGGCAACCAGACGGAGGTTCTTCTTGCTCGCGAGCAGGTCGCGCGCCGCGGCCGAATAGCCCGGCGCGATCACGCACTCGAGGAACGTCTCGATTAGCAGCTTCGCGAGTGCCTCGTCGACTTCGCGGTTGACCGCGACGATTCCCCCGAACGCCGATTGCGGATCCGCCGCCCGCGCCTTCTCGTACGCGGTCATGAGGATTGCATCCGTCGCGACCCCACACGGATTGTTGTGCTTCACCACGACCGCGGTCGGCGCGGTGAATTCCAGTGCGAGGCCGAGCGCGGCATCGAGATCGAGGATGTTGTTGTACGAGAGCTGCTTGCCGCCGAGCACCTCTGCCGACGCGACAGTTGGGCGATTCGCCGCGAGTGCGAGCGGCGCGCGCGAGTCCGCATAGAACGCGGCCCTCTGGTGCGGGTTCTCGCCGTAGCGCAGCTCGTAGAGCCGACGCCACTGCATGCCGAGCACCGCCGGAAGCTCGCTGCGCGTCGGCGGCTGCTCTCGGTTGGTTGCCGCGTGGTCATCCACCGACGTGAGGTACGCGGCGATCGCGGTGTCGTACGCGGCGGTGTGCGAGAACGCTTTCTTCGCGAGCGACAGTCGTGACTGTGGACTCACCGCGCCAGCCTTGAGCTGCGCGACCACGCCTTCGTAGTCGTCTGGATCGACGACTACGGCGACGCGCTCGTGGTTCTTCGCAGCCGAGCGCAGCATCGAGGGTCCGCCGATGTCGATGTTCTCGATCGCTTCGTCAAACGAGGTCGACGGCTTTGCGATCGTGGCCTCGAACGGATAGAGGTTCACGACGACGAGCTCGATCGGCGCGATGCCGTTCGCGGCCATCTCGGCCTCGTGCGCGGGAGTTGCGCGAGCGAGGATGCCACCGTGAATTTTCGGATGGAGCGTCTTGACGCGTCCGTCGAGGATCTCGGGCGCACCGGTCAGGGCGGAGACCTGGGTTACCGGGACATTGGCGCCCGCAAGCGCCGACGCGGTACCACCGGTCGAGAGGATCTCGAAACCGAGCTCGGCGAGTGCCTTGCCTAGCTCGACGATTCCCCGCTTATCCGAAACCGAGACCAGAGCCCGACGAGGAGGTGCGGCCATGCCGCGCGTTTACCACGAGGACTAGTTCGGACGCTTGTACCCGGGTGCATTGATCATCTGGGCAAGGAGCTCTGCACCGAGCTCGTCCGGCGACGGCGAGCCCATCTTCAGCTTGAGAAGGCCTCGGACCTCGACCTGGCGGATGCGCTCGCGCGTCAGGTTCATGATCTCGCCGACTTCTTCGAGTGTGATGCCACCCTTCTCGGCGACATCGAGCGCACAGGTGTTCTTCATCTCCCACGGCTCGAGATCGGGGAAGTTGATCTTGATCGACCCGGTCTCGGGGTTGATGTCAAGGTAGAGGTGGTGCTTGCACGCGACCCACGGGCACGGGCGCATCTCGCCGATGCACTCGTGACGCGCGGTCGGGCGCGGGATATCGACGGGCGGATACATGAGCGCGCCGGTGCGGAGCTCTTCGCGCGTCAGCCGCTTCATCGCGATCGTCTTGGAGCGCGGCCGCGTGCGGCGACGACGACGACGAATCTTGCGGCTGAGCTCGGGAACACCTTGGGCGCTCTCGCCTTCGATGCCGCCGTCGCTCAGCTCGCCGTCATCTTCCGCGTCGTCGTCCTCTTCAAGGCCGCCGTCCGTGGCAAGCCCCTCGGTGATCGCCAGGTTGCCCTCATCCTCATCTTTTTTGTCGTCGAAGCTCATGTGTTTCTCCTCGGTTTAGAGCAAGTCCTCGGCGCCCCCCGCGGCGCCGGCAAGACGGAGCGTGTCGGTGCGCGGTGCCGCGACGCGGCGCGCGAGATCGCCCAGGCGGTCGACCAGGCGATCACCTTCTTTGCGCGATTGCTCGAGATCCTTGCGGAGCTCGCGTTGCGCGCTGGCGTCGAGACGAGACGAATCAGTTTCGAACCGCGCCCACAGCGCGGTCAGGTGCTCGGCGACACCTTCGACGAGATCCGTGTACTGCAGGAACTGCCCCTGGATCTCTTCGATCGTGTAGCCGTCGATCATCAACTGCTTGACGTCGTTGATCCGGCGGATGGTCTTGCCCGGGTACACGCCGAGCGAACCCTTGTGCTTGCCCTTGCGCCCCACGCGCTTCGAACGGGGCAGCAGGTTTTGTTGGACGTACTTGCGAAAGCTCGCTTCGCTAAACTTGATCCCGCGGCTGGTAAACGCGTCCACGATCTGGACGGCGGTCAATCCATCGACGTGCGCGGTTTCGATCGCACGAAGTTGCTCTTCATCGAGCACCACCGACCGCACGGCGCCACCAGCGCTCGGCGCATCGTCATCGCGACGCGCCGCGACGTCGATGTCGCCAGGACCGCGACGCGTCGGGAACGGCACGACGTTGTCCGTCGACGACGAGTCGTGTTCCCAATTTCGGTGACGGTTCAACAAGTGGTTCCCCTGCGGCGATGGGCGCGACTACGCATGTGTTGCTGCGACATCAACGATATCCAGCTGCCTGTAGCTGTGTTTCGTTCCCTCGATGTCAGCGGCAACCTGTTGCGTTTGTATTGCCAAGATATTCGTCTGAATGTAATCCGTCAACGATATCTCGCGCAGAAGACTCTAGTTTTTGACTGTGATTCTGTTCAGGTCTCCGGAGTGGTTGTCGATTCGTGGAGATCCACGTGCGGCGGCTCGAGATCGAGTAGCGTCGCGATCACGTGATCGCGTTTTCCCGACGAGGAATGGTCGTTGCGACGTTCGCGATCACGACCGCGATCGCGGGTAAATTCGCGTTTAGATCAGCGAATGCCGAGCTCGAAAATCACGTGTTCACCTCACGCGTTGATCGAATTCGGTTGGTCGTTCCACGCGGCTGGCGCGAGTCCGATGCACCGAGCTATCCGGGGCTACTGCTCTGGTTGATGCGGCCGGCAGGGACGATGGTCTTGACCGGCGAGGACTTCAGCCGCGACCTCTATTGCTCGTGGCCGGTCACCTGCCGCACGAGCCACGAGATCGGAACGATGCAGGGCAAGCTCGCGTGCGCGCTGCGCCAGAAGCTCACGAACGCGCGCATGCGTGTCGGCCCGGTGCAGGCGGGGCCGAAGGAAAATGAAGACGCCAGCGTTCCGTCGGTGTGGTTCGACTACGACGACGGTAAACACTTCATGCGGCAAGCGGTCGCGCTCGGCGAGGATCGGGTGTTCTCGCTCGTGCTCTCGGCGAGCACGGCGGAGGCGCGTAACGGTCAGGTCCGCGCGTTCGAGCAAACGCTGCGCACGCTCCGGCCACTCACCGCCGACGAGCTCGGCGCCCCCCCCGCCCCCGGAACGACGATCATATTGGATGGTGGCGTCGCGACGCTCGGCGATGCGGGTCTCTCGATCGCGGCGGCACGCGGTGTGGACGCTGGCGTGACCGAGGCGATGGCCTCAGTGAATCCGCCAGCCACGAAGATCAATCCGGTCGGTGCGTGTACCAAGTGAGGCCGTCGGCGTGATTCCGGCCGCGCGTGCGACGCCAGCGGCTTGCGCGGTCGCGGGCTGGTGCACCGCGTTGGCGACGAGCTGGAGCAATTGCGAGTGCTCCGCTTCGCGCTCGGCGTAAAGCTCCATCGGCCCGAAATCGACGCAGCCAAATTCGCGATCGGAGTTCGAACAATAGATCCGCACGTGCATGTGATCGTCGTGACGTGCGCTGTCGCCGGGTTGGCGCAGCGCACGGCGCGCCTTGGCGATCACTTGCGGCGGCTCTCCGATCGCCGTCGCGTGCTCGAACACGAGCTGGGCGATCGGCTCGTACATGAAGATGAACTGCACGGTCGCCTCGGGCGCGCTGACGAGCTCCTTGACAAGCAACCAGGTGCGCGGGACGTCGAGCGACAGGTTGCTCTGGTCGTGCGAGCGGCCGCGCCCGTCGAAGGTGTGCATCGCGTCGGCCTCGAACGGTTTGCCGTCGGCGTCCCGCATCGGATAGACGAAGTCGGTATCGCGTCCGCTCTGGTGCGATCGATGAAATGCGGTGTTCGCGAGGCCGTTACCGCCATGGCGCGACGACATATCGCCGATCACGAGCTTTGCGCCCCTCATCACAGGAACGAGCCGACGCGACACGCAGGTGACGAGCTCGATCATCTCGTCCGTACCGAACCGGTTGTCGCGCGCGAGCCAGACTTCGCGGGTCATGAAGCCTTCGCCCTTGTCAGGCAAGCGCTTGCCATCGACGAGGTAGCCGCCTGATGTTTTGCCGACAGAGATGCTCGTACCGTCGGTGACAACACCGAGCTCGATGCAACCGGTCAACAGGCTCATCAGACCAGCGGCGCAAAGAAAGCCACGGACCACGTGTCGACTATGACATGTGGCCGCGTGGCTGCAGGACTGAATTATTTTATGGGCCTACTTCACGACGACGAACGCCTGGTTGATCGAGCGCAGCGTGGTGGCTTGCCCCGCAACCTTGCCGTGTGTGCGATCGCCGGCGACGATCAAACCGTCCGCCTTCGCGATCGCGGCCTCGATTTTCGAGGTCTGCGACGCGGTCATCTCGGCCGGGTAGTCGAGGCCGTTCATGTTCAGGTTGCGCGACGAGTTCAACCGGTTCTCGTTGACCGTCGGGCACGGAGCCGTGATGCAGCGAAGCCCGTTGTCGCGCACCATCACGAATGTGCCGTCTGTGACTGCGCCGTCGACCGTCGCGACCCACAGCTCGGTGACCTGGAACGTCACCCAGTCCGGAACGTTCGGCTGGTTCGGGTTCGACCCGTGGATGTACTTGCCGCGAACGAGCAGCTGCGCGCCGACCTCGGGCGTCGACGCCGAGGATTGTAGCTTCGCCTGCGCATTCGTGAGCGCCGTCGTCGAGAGCGAGAGCTTCGAGAAATCGAGGGTGCGGACCGAGCAAGTCGCGCCCTTGGTCCTGTCCGCGCAGGTCGTCGACGACTTGCCCGCGAGCGCGAGCTCGACGTGCGTGCAGCTGCCTGCACCGTTGCACTCGAACGCGCCGATCTTGGTCGCGGTGTAGATGCCAAACGTGTCCTGCAGCGCGTTGTCGTCGGCCTTGCTGCCATCGGCGGCGGTCTCGCCGGCAAGCGCGTCGTCGCCCGCGGTCGTGCCGGTCGACGACTCGGTGGTGCAGGCGGTGAAGAGAGAGGAGCCAAGGAGGAGGGAGGCGAGGCTAAGCGAGCGAGTCAGCATGTTTATGCTGCACTGCATTAGCATCAGCCGCGCCATCGCCGGCTGTCGTGATCTTCACGGGTTATGGTGCTTCTAGGTGGAAGATGTCGTTGTGCAAACGGCTACTCGAATAGCCGAAAATGGCAAAGCCCCCTGGAGCACCAGAGGGCCTTGTTGAGTCCGTAGCGATTTGCTTACGACTTGTCTTCGAACTCGGCGTCGATCACGTCGGGATCCTTGTGCGCGCCCTCGGGTGCGGGCTCGCCGCCTGCCCCTCCACCGGCATCGCCGCCGGTCTTGTACATCGCTTCGGCGAGCTTGTGCGCGGCGGCCTGTAGGGTCTCGAACGCTGCACGAAGCTCGTCCGGCGCGAGCGCGTCCTTGTTGCGCTCGAGCACGCCGTTGGCGTCCTTCAGGGCTTCCTCGATCTGGAGCTTCTCGGCATCGCCGAGCTTGGCGCCATTCTCGGTGACCAGCTTCTGCGTGCCGTAGACCAGTGTGTCGAGCTGGTTTCGCGCTTCGATGGTCTCCTTGCGAGCCTTGTCTTCACCTTCGTGCTTCTCGGCATCTTCGACGGCGCGCTTGATATCCGCATCGGTCAGGCCGGACGACGCTTCGATCCGGATGCTCTTCTCGACGTTCGTCGCCTTATCCTTCGCGGTTACGTTCAAGATACCGTTCGCATCGATATCGAAGGTCACTTCGACCTGCGGCACACCACGCGGCGCAGGCGGGATCCCCTGCAACTGGAACTTGCCCAGCGTCTTGTTGTCCTTCGCCATCGGGCGCTCGCCCTGTGTGACGTGGACTTCGACCGACGATTGGTTGTCGGCGGCGGTCGAGAACGTCTCGCTCTTGCGAGTCGGAATGGTCGTGTTGCGATTGATGAGTGGGGTCGCGACACCACCGAGCGTCTCGATCGAGAGCGTCAGCGGGGTGACGTCGAGCAGCAGGATATCTTTGACTTCGCCCGTGAGGACGCCGCCCTGGACCGCCGCGCCGAGTGCGACGACCTCGTCGGCATTGACCGACCGGTTCGGCTCCTTGCCAAAGAACTCTTTGACCTTCGCCTGGACGAGCGGGATACGCGACGATCCGCCGACGAGGACGACCTCGTGGATGTCCGAGACCTTCTTGCCAGCATCCGAGAGTGCTTTCTTGCAGGGCTCCATGGCACGCATGACGATCGGCTCGATCATCTGCTCGAACTTGCTGCGCGATAGCTTCTTGAGCAGGTGCTTGGGACCGGTCGCATCTGCCGTGAGGTACGGCAGGTTGACTTCGGTCTCTTGCACGTTCGACAGCTCGATCTTGGCCTTCTCCGCCGCCTCTTTGAGGCGCTGGAGCACCATCTTGTCCTTCGAGACGTCGATGCCGGTGTCCTTCTTGAACTCGGCGACGAGCCAGTCCATGACGATGAAGTCGATATCGTCGCCGCCGAGGTGGGTGTCGCCGTTCGTCGAGATGACCTCGACGACCTTGTCACCGACTTCGAGCACCGAGACATCGAACGTACCGCCACCGAGGTCGAACACGGCGATCAGCTGCTCTTTGGTCTTGTCGAGACCGTACGCGAGGGCCGCTGCGGTCGGCTCGTTGATGATGCGCTTGACCTCGAGACCCGCGATCTTGCCGGCATCCTTGGTCGCTTGACGCTGCGAATCGTTGAAGTAAGCGGGGACCGTGATGACCGCTTCGGTGACCGGCTCACCGAGATACTCCTCGGCCGCACGCTTCAACTTCATCAGCACGCGCGCACCGATCTCGGGCGGCGAGTAACGCTTGCCGCGGATCTCGAAGGCGGTGTCGCCATTTGACGTCGCGACGACCTTGAACGGGACGCGCTTGATCTCTTCCTGAGTCGCCGGATCCGTAAATTTCCGGCCGATGAAACGCTTGCTCGAGAACACGGTGTTCTCTGGATTGGTGATTGCCTGACGGCGAGCGATGTGGCCCACGAGGACCTCGCCCTTTTCGTCAAAAGCGACCACCGACGGGGTGAGGCGCGAGCCTTCCTCGTTTGCGATGACCTTTGGCTCCTTGCCCTCCATGACCGCGACCACGGAGTTCGTGGTGCCAAGGTCGATGCCGATGATCTTGCCCATAGCTGTTTTTCCTCGACTGCCTGAGTTGTGTGCTGGCCAACCTAAGTACGGCGCAAGACCGCGTCAAGCCTCGGTCATGAGGTTTCATGCCAGACGAAGAACGACGAAAAAACGCCCGGCCGAGGCGACTCGGTCGGGCGCATCAGCTCGCGAGCTCCAGCGTTACGTGGTTGCCTGGTTCTCGGCCTGCGCAGCGTGCGCGAGGGCGAGGATCGAGGGTGGAGGATCCTTCAGCGCGAGCGCGAGGACCTCGTCCATGCGCTTGACCGAGAAGATCTCCATCTCGCTCTTCACTTCTTCGGGAACGTCGATCAGGTCCTTCGTATTTCGATCCGGGATGATCACCCGCTTGATACCTGCACGATGCGCAGCCAGCAGCTTCTCTTTGAGGCCACCGATCTGGAGCACGTTGCCGCGCAGCGTGATCTCACCCGTCATCGCGACGTCCGGACGAACCGGGACGCCGGTGAGAAGCGAGACCAACGCGGTGTACATCGTGACACCGGCCGACGGCCCATCCTTCGGCACCGCACCCGCGGGGACGTGGACGTGGAGGTCGACGTTCTCGAGGAAGTTGCCGGGATCGAGGCCGAGCGCCGCAGCGCGACCACGGACGAACGACAGAGCGGCGGTGACCGACTCCTTCATCACATCGCCGAGCTGACCGGTCAGGGTCAGCTTGCCCTTGCCAGGCATCTTCGTCGCTTCGATGAAGAGAATGTCGCCGCCGACGGCGGTCCACGCGAGGCCGGTGGCGACGCCGGGCTCGCCGACGCGCTCCGCGACTTCGCTGACATACTTTTTGGGCCCGAGCACTTCCTCGACCATCGCGGCGTCGATGACCTCGTGCTCCTTCGCCTGGCCTTCGGCAACCTTCACGGCGACCGCGCGGAACACCGAGCCGATTTCGCGCTCGAGGTTACGCACGCCGGCTTCACGCGTGTAGCTGTCGACGACCTCGAAGATCGCATCGTCGGTCATCTCGGCGCGAGCGTCGTTGAGACCGTGATCCTCGAGCTGCTTCGGCACGAGGAACTTACGCGCGATGTTCTTCTTGTCCTGACGCGTGTAGCCCGCGAGCTCGATGATCTCGAGACGATCGCGGAGCGCCCACGGAATCGGATCGAGTTGGTTCGCCGTCGCGATAAACAGCACCTTCGAGAGGTCGAAGGTCACCTCGAGGTAGTGATCCGAGAACGTGGAGTTCTGCTCGGGATCGAGGACCTCGAGCAACGCCGACGAGGGGTCCCCCCGGAAGTCGTGGCCGAGCTTATCGATCTCGTCGAGGACGAACACCGGATTGTTGGTGCCCGCCTTCTTGATGCCCTGGATGATTCGACCGGGCAGCGACCCGACGTACGTACGACGATGACCGCGGATCTCCGCTTCATCACGCACGCCACCGAGGCTGATCCGGCCGAACTTGCGGCCGATCGCGCGAGCGACCGACCGTCCGAGCGACGTCTTGCCGACGCCCGGGGGACCCACGAGGCACAGGATCGGCCCCTTTTTATCATTCTTCAGTTTGCGAACCGCCATGTACTCGACGATGCGCTTCTTGATCTTGTCGAGGTCGTAGTGATCTTCGTCGAGGCACTTGCGAACTTCCGAGAGCTCGATGTGATCGTCCGTCGAAATCGACCACGGCAGCTCGACGAGCCACTCGAGGTAGGTCCGCGTGACGGTGTACTCCGCCGACGACGGCTGCATGCCTTTGAGACGATCGAGCTGCTTCTTCGCGACCTTCTCGGCTTCCTCGGGCATCGCGGCCTTGGTGATCTTCTCGCCGAACTCGTCGAGGTCACCGCCGCCATCATCGAGCTCGCCGAGCTCTTCTTTGATCGCCTTGAGTTGTTGCCGCAGCACGTACTCGCGCTGGTTGCGACCCATCTCTTCTTGGACCTGCGTGTTGATCCGCTCGCGCACCTTGAGCACTTCGAGCTGGCGCGAGAGGAACTGCAGGACCTTGCGTACGCGAGTCTTGAGCTCGAACGTCTCGAGGACGTCTTCCTTCTCGCTGACCTCGAGCTCGAGGTGGGAAGTGATGAGGTCGGCGAGATGGCCCGCCTCGGTCACCGAATCGACGAGCGCGCCGGCTTCCTTCGGAAGCTCGGGCATGAGCTTGACGACGCGCTTCGCGATGTCCTTGAGGTTCATCACGAGCGCATCGAGCTCGACATCGCTCTGCGTTGGATCGGGAACGCTCTTGACCTTCGCGGAGAGGAACGGCTCGTTGCCGTCGAAGCTCGTGACCTCGAAGCGCGAGACGCCCTGGAGAATCACCGAGAAGTTATCTTTGGCGAGCTTGATTACCTTCAGGATGCGCGCGGCGCAGCCGACCATGTAGAGGTCGCCGGAGCCGGGATCCTCGGTGCGAGCATCCTTTTGCGTGAGAATTCCGATTACGGGGCGCTCTTTCGCGATCGCGTCCTCGACGAGACGGACGCTCTTCCGGCGACCGACATCGATCGGGATGATGGCGCCAGGAAACAGCACGGAGTTGCGCAGCGGGAGGATTGGGAGCGTGTCCGGGATTTCTACCGGTTGCTCTCCCCCTGCCTTGGCCTTGGTCATATTTGGAACCTAGCGAGGGCGTCCAAAGATCTCAAGCCAACCTGCCCGTAATGACGGGAGCTTTCTCGTCGGAGTTGTCCCACATGGGAGCGATCGTAGGGCCTTCGAATCAGAAAGCTGATCGGAACCGCGTAAATCGGGATCGACAGGATCTCGAGGTCGTGATCTTCAGGATCTCTCTTCGATCACCGTGTCGAGCTGTTCCTCCGCAAGCGCTGCCCGTCGCGCGGCGGCGACATGAGGACAGCCAGCGAAATGCAGCAGGTGAATTCTCACAAGCGAGTACTCAAATCCTGCACAGGCGATAGACGAACAGCGACGAACAGCGCGCGCCCGCCGATGTCGAGTGCACCTGGAGTCGATGTTCGACAAGCTCGAACTTGTTGCCGAACACCGAACCAAACCGTTTTCAAACCGTTTTCGTTGGCTCGCCTGCGGTCGATTGCCAGCGCCTACGCGCGAGCGCGGCGATAGCGGAGCGCGATTCCGACGACCACGAACAGCGCGCCCGTTCCCGCGAGCCCCGGAGGGGCCGCCGTCTCGCGACCGGCGAGCATCGCCACGACGGTCAACACGAGAGCGAGCACACCGAGACCGAGCACCGCGTTGCCGGCGGCGATGTAGTGTCCGCGCGTCTCGGCGAGCTCGGTCACGCGACGCCCCGGGCGATGGTCACGTTCGTGGGGCCATCGGTTGCGGTCTCCCCGGCGGCGTCCATCTTCGCGCGAGCAATCGCGTAGATCATGAAGCCGTAGCCGCACTTCGCGAGGATATCCGCGATGGAGTACCCGACCTGCACGCCGACCGTCGCGCTTGCTCCGCCGATCCCCAGCAGCGGGAGTCCATACGCGATCGGATAGAAGCCCCAGGTCGCGAGCAACAGCCAGCGAGTCTGTGTTAACCGGTCACGTACTCTCGGATCCTGTTCCTTCGCGACCCGGCTCAGCTCTCCCCACAGCACGTACAGGATGTACGCGAAGGGCACCGTGCTGAGCGCTGCCCACATCACCCGCGGGCCGGACTCACCCGTGAGCTCGCCCGGGTAACCGAGCCCGATCATCAGGACCGCGGCGACCACCAGCTTGCCCATGATCCTGCCGCGCACCCCCGACGCGAGTGCAAGGACGGCGACCAGCTCGGCGCACAGCAGTGGAACCGTCAGCAACCAATCGACGTAGCGGTAGGCATCGTTGAAGGGCGCACCGGATGCCTCGTAGACGCCGTTCTTGAGCACGTGCGCCGCCTGCCAGCCTTCGAAGATGCGGAAGTAGTGGTAGCCGGCGATCGCGACGACCAGCGAAGACAGCACCATGGCGGGCCGGTACTTCGCGTGGAGCTGGCTCCTCGCCTGCACGAAGAACAGGAATGACCCGAGCATGGCGGCGATTGCCAGGCTGAGCATGTTGTAGACGAGCGAGTATTCGCCGGATGACAGTGTTGGAACAGGTGACATGGGTTCTCCAGGGCCGTAAGCCCGTTGATGATTATTGGATGAACGATGGTACCCCAACGTTTCGCCGACCGTGAAGGTGTGGCGTCATGTCGCAGGTTTTGATGTGCTCGCCGTCGGCCGACGCGCATCCAAACGGCATGGCTCCTCCCCTTGACCTCCGAGCACTCGTCGCACTCCAGCTCGTCGATGTCGAGCGCGAGCTCGACGACGAGCCTCTTCACGTGGTCGAGGGCGAGCTGCCGCAGGGGCTGCACGGTACGCTGTATCGCAACGGCCCGGGCCGGTTCTCGCGTGGCTCGGTTCCGTTCGGTCACCCATTCGACGGCGATGGCCATGTCGTCGCGGTCCGGATCGCCGACGGTCGAGCTGCGGTGCGCAGTCGGTACGTCGCGACCCGCGAGCTCGCGGAGGAGGAGGCTGCCGGCCGGATGCTGTACCGAGGGTTCGGCACGCAGCGTCCCGGGGGCGTCTTGGCGAACGCATTCCGAATGCGGTTCCGCAACGCGGCAAATACCAACATCGTCTTTCACGCGGGTCGGTTGCGTGCGCTGTGGGAGGGCGGCTCCCCACACCTGCTCGATGCCCGTTCGCTTGCGACGCTCGGCGAAGACGACCTCTCGGGGTTGCTCGCACCGCGGGGCGCGCTGCGGGCGCTCGGCGCTGCGCAGACGTTCTCCGCTCACCCGCGGCACGACGCGGTCACCGGTGAGCTGTGGAACTTCGGGCTCCGGTGGGGCGTTGGCCAGTCGCTCGTGATCTACGTGCTCGACCCTGCCGGGCAGCCGCGCGTGGTCGCCGAGCATCCGCTACGCGACCTGTCCTTCATCCACGACATGGCGCTGACGTCGAGGTTCGTCGTGATCGCCGCGCCCGCAGTCCGGTTCGATGTCGCCAAGATGTTGTTCGGGATGGCCTCACCGCTCCGTGGCTTGCACTCGCGCGATGGCGAGCCGCTCGCCGTCTGGCTGATTCCGCGCACCGGCGGGGCTCCGATCTGCATTCCGGGCCCGCCCGGGTTCGCATTCCACATCGCAGGCGCGTTCGACCTCCCGGACGGAGGGGTCGTCTGCGATCTCGCGTTGATGCCTGGTCTGCCGGATATCGAACATGTGGCGCGGACGATGGGACCTGGTGCGGACGGCAGCGCACTGGGTGTACTGACTCGCCTGCGGATCGACCCGGTCGCGCGCCGGGTGCAAACCGAGGTGGTCTCCGAGCTCGCAGTGGAGATGCCCGCGACCGCGGTTCGGAGCCCGCACGCATATACCGATGTCTGGTCGGTCGCCGTCCCACCCGGACGGCGCCAGCCTTATCACTCCGCGCTCGCGCGGCTCACGCCGGGTGGCCAAGGCCACGTGCTGCGTGACCTGTTTCCAGCGTTGCCGTCGGAGCCGGTCCTCGTGCCGCGGCCCGGGGCTCGCGATGATGCCGATGCGTGGCTACTCGCGCTGCTCCACCACCCCGGGGCAGCCACGGAGTTGCTCGTCCTCGATGCCGCCACGCTCGAGACCCAGGCGCGCGCGCGATTCCCGATAGCGATTCCGCCCGGTCTCCACGGAAGCTGGGTAGAGCTTCGCTGACGCGGTCCGCTCGCTGACGCGGTCCGCTCGTTCCTGGGTGTGCCGTAACAATCGCGCCGCTCCAGACAATCTATCTCGCACTGGGCGTCGTGATCGCGATCGTCGGAGTCCGATGGTCGCGTATGACCGGCACCACGCCCTCGCTCTGCCGCATGACGCACCCTTTGCATGGGTGCGTGCAGACGGTGCGGGGGCTCGCTGACGCGGGTGAGTCGTCGAGTCGATCTCCCGCGGCTCTGCGCTTGCACGGTTCGTCACCGTGCATGGACTCAGCTCGCGGACCGCCGCGCCAAGAAGCCTGCCGTGTCGTCGGTCTCGTCGGTCTCGTCGTGCGGATGTTTACGATCTTCTCGCGCGGAGCGGCCTGCGTGCGTAGCCCCGCTCGCACAGCCGCGTCACCAGTACGGAAGGCCGGGACCGACGTGCTCGACCCCGGAGGCCTGGTCGGACTTCGCGGCGAGGAGGCGCTCGCACGATTGAGAGCCGAGGGTCCGAACGAGCTCCCCGCGCAAGACCAGCGTGACGTGTTCACGATCGTCTGGGACGTGGTGCGCGAGCCGATGTTTCTCATGCTGGTCGCGGCGGGCATCGTGTACCTGCTCATGGGTGAGCCGACCGATGCCTTGATGCTGCTCGGCTTCGTCCTCGTGGTCATGGGGATCACGATCGTCCAGGAGCGTCGCACCGAACGCGCCCTCGATGCGCTACGCGATCTGTCGAGTCCGAGAGCCCTGGTGATTCGCGACGGCCAACGTCGAAGGATCGCCGGCACCGAGGTGGTGCGGGGCGACCTGGTCGTACTCTCCGAGGGCGATCGGGTTCCGGCCGACGGACTCGTGCGACGGTCGCTTCACCTGACCACCGACGAATCGCTGCTGACCGGGGAGTCGGTGCCGACGCGCAAGCTGGCGTCCGACGACGCGGGTGAGATCGATCGCCCGGGAGGGGATGACCTGCCGTCGGTGTTTTCGGGAACCCTCGTGACCGCCGGGCAGGCCATCGTCGAGGTCGTCGCGACAGGAACAAACACCGAGCTTGGTAAGATCGGGAAGGCGCTCGAGACGAGCAAACCCGAACCCACGATGCTGCAGTCGGAAACGAACCGCCTGGTTCGCACGCTCGCGATCGTCGGACTCGCGGCCTGCGCAGTTGTCGTGCTGGCCTTCGGGATCACGCGAGGCGGTGGGCTCGAAGTTTGGAAGCAGGGATTTCTGGCGGGAATCGCGCTCGCGATGGCGATCCTTCCCGAGGAGTTCCCCGTCGTGCTGACGATCTTCTTCGCGTTCGGTGCGTGGCGCCTGTCACGCAGTCATGTCCTGACGCGACGAATGGCGGCGGTCGAGATGCTCGGTGCGGCCACGGTCCTATGCGTCGACAAGACGGGGACGCTCACGCTCAACCAGATGACCTTGCGTCGACTCGCGATCTCGAGTGGCACCATCGACGTGGTCGCGGAAGCGGGCCCCCTGCCCGAGCACTTTCATGATCTCCTCGAGTACGCGATCCTCGCGAGCAAGCGCGACCCGTTCGATCCCATGGAGCGCGCGCTCCATGAAGCAGGCGACCGGCTCGTCAAGGACACGGAGCATCTTCATCCGGACTGGCTTTTGGTGCGCGAGTACCCGCTGACACCGAGCCTGTTGGCGGTGACCCATGCGTGGCGCGGTTGCAACGAAACCGCGGTCGTGGTGGCAAGCAAGGGCGCCCCTGAAGCGATCGCGGATCTCTGTCAACTGAGTGCTGGAGCACGCGCATCGCTGGGACGTGACGTCGAGAGCCTCGCGTCGCAAGGGTTTCGCGTACTCGGCGTGGCATGGACCAGCACGAGCTTCGATGCGCTCCCCGACGAGCATCGCGATCTCCGGCTCGATTTCGTGGGACTTCTCGGCTTCGAAGATCCAGTAAGGCCAACCGTCCGCGGTGCGATCGGCGAGTGTCAGGCTGCGGGGGTGCGCGTCGTCATGATCACCGGTGACTATCCCGCAACCGCGCAGAGCATCGCGCGGCAGGCCGGAATTGCCCGCTGCGACGCGGTCATCACCGGGGCCGATCTCGCGCGAATGTCCGAGCACCAGCTCGCACAGCGAATCTCGAACGTCGACATTTTCGCCCGTGTCGCCCCACAGCAGAAGCTGCAGATCGTCAATGCGTTCAAGGCGAACGCCGAGATCGTCGCGATGACTGGCGACGGCGTTAACGACGCCCCGGCGCTCGAGGCCGCGCATATCGGAATCGCCATGGGAGGACGCGGGACGGACGTCGCGCGTGAGGCCGCATCTCTCGTCTTGATGGACGATAACTTCACATCGATCGTTGCGGCCATTCGCCGTGGCCGGACCATCTTCGACAACATCAAGAAGGCGATCGTATTCATTATTGCGGTTCACGTGCCGATCGCTGGCTTGTCGATCTTACCGGTGTTCTTCCCCGGCTGGCCGCTGCTCCTCTTGCCCGTTCACATCGTATTCCTCGAGCTCGTGATCGATCCCTCCTGCTCGCTCATCTTCGAAGCCGAGCACGCCGAGGCGGATGTCATGACGCGGCCACCGCGAAGACGTGACGAGCGCTTGTTCTCGGCAGCGACACTTCGCATCGCGCTCCTCCAGGGCCTCAGTGTTCTCGGTGTGTGTCTCGGCGTCTTCTTGCTCGCGTGGCGAGGCCATACGAGCGATGCCGAAGCGCGCGCCTTGACCTTCGCGGCGCTGGTCGTCGCGATTCTCGCGGTCATCCTGATCAACCGATCGTGGACGCGCTCGGCGGTCTCGATGCTCCGCGTTCCGAATACTGCGCTTCGGTGGGTCTTGCTCGGCGCATCTACCTTCTTAGCGTTAGCGCTCGCGGTGCCGTTCGTTCAGCGCATGTTTCACTTCGCACCCGTCCACCTCGTCGGGGCGATACTCAGCATCGGGGCAGGCATCGGCTGCGTCCTCTGGTTCGAGCTCGTAAAAAGCCGGAGGCGCCGTTCGGCTGGATAATGGTCGAGTTCCCGCCAAGGACCTCGCCGAATTCAATCGCAACATCGTGGGGCTGATCGAGGTAGTCGCGTCGTTCGGACCGACGTGACCCGAGCACGCGCTCATCGCCGTGAATGTTGGCAGCGACACGAGCGGGCCGCGTGATCGGTACCGAGACGTCTCGCCTGCCTCGCGGGTTCGGGGATAGCTTGTCAGGATCCGAACGATGCCTTCGAGACGTCACATCTCGCTCGTGTTCGTGGCCGTCGCCGCGTGCTCGGCGTCCGCGAAGCCGGTCGAGCACGCGCCCGAGCGCCACGCCGGGGGCGCGCGGCCGGCGCCTCCTCCGTACACGCCGGCAACGCTCGCATACGCCGGCTCCGAGGCGTGCAAGCCGTGTCACTCGGCGCTCTATGACCGCTGGAAGACGACGCGCATGGCGAACGTCGTGCGCGATCCGAAGCTCCATCCCGACGCGATTATCCCCGACATGACGAAGCCCGATCCGCTCGTGACGTTCGGCGTCGCCGACATCGCGCTAGTCTACGGGAGCCGGTGGAAGCAACGCTACTTCAAGCGCATCGGCGACGACCTGTTCCCTCTGCCCGCGCAGTGGGACGTCACGCGCCAGGTCTGGAAGGCGTATCACGTGCCCGACGGTGCTGACTGGTGGGTGCCGTTCTACGGTAAGGACAACATGGAGCGTCCGACCGGCCCGCTCTGCGATGGCTGTCACTCGGTCAACTACGACGTGCGCACGAAGACGCCGACCGAATGGAACGTCGGCTGCGAGAAGTGCCACGGCCCAGGTGCGTCACACGCGAGCGCGCCGAGTGCGACGAACATCATCGATCCCGGCAAACTCGATCCGGTCGCGGCGAACGATGTGTGTATCCAGTGCCACTCGCAGGGCCGGCCATCGACGCCGCCGATCGAAGGCAACGCATTTGACTGGCCGGTAGGCTTTCGCGTCGGGCTACGCCTGCGCGACTTCTGGCACCTCGAGGATCACACGCTCGGCGAGACGACGTTCACGCACTTCGCCGACGGTACCGGGCACAAGAACCGGATGCAGGGCAACGATTTCGTCCAAGCGCTGATGTACCGACGAGGTGTTACCTGCTCGAACTGCCACGACGCGCACGGCACCGACAATCCCGCCATGCTCGTCATGAAGTCGAGCGAGGTGTGCTTTCAGTGCCACGATGCGGCCGGCCCGATCGGCCCGCGCGCCGCGACGATCGAGGCGCACACCCACCACAAGGCCGGCTCGCCCGGCAACGAGTGCGTGAACTGCCACATGCCGAAGATCGAACAGACGATCGGCGACGTGAATGTCCGGAGCCACACCTTCACGTTCGTGACGCCATCGATGTCGGAGCGCTCGAAGATCCCGAATGCCTGCATCGCCTGTCACTCCGACAAGACCAACGCGTGGGCAACCTCGGCGCTCCGTGTGTGGACGACGGAATCGCCGCGGCGCGTATGGCCCTGGCCCTGATCGAAGTACTTCTTGACGCGCACGCACCGGCGGACGTGTAGGCTGTCGTCGATGCGTCGGGCCATCTGCAATCTCGTCGGCCTCGGCGCCCAGCACACCGAACTGCCCGGCATCGGACGTAGGCCGGCGTCAAGCCGCTTGTAGAATAGTGCGGTCGTCCTGTGTCCCCGATCAACCCGCCGAGCCGCTCACTGCCAAACTGCATGTCGACCGGATCGAGCGCGACGTAGATCGATAGCCGGCTCGCACGCTGTTGTGGGGCCCATTCGGCTTCAAAGATGCGACATCTGGCAACTTCGTCACTCGTGAGAAGAACATGACCAACGACGAACGTACCGTGTGCGCGACGGTCCTGCCCCGTTATCTCGTCGTCGGCCTGTTCCTCGCGGCGATGGGATCGGGTTGCTCGGACGCTCCTTCAAGTCCGACGGACTGCGCTACCGATGCCCAGTGCACTCACTCGGAGCGCTGCGACGTGGCCACGCACGTCTGCGTCCTGAGTCAACCCGCCGACGTGGCGCCGGACAGTCTCACGGGCTCGAACAACACGTCGTACGCCTACTCGCTCGCAGGCGTGCCGCAGAGCGACCGCTACTTCGCCGGGACGCTCTGCGGCCCGCTCATGGTCGGCAGCATGGTGGACCCCGCGCACCAGGCGTTCCTTGACCTGCTGTTCGACAAGAACGTCAGTGCGTTCTCGACGAGCTACTACGTCTCCGAGCTCCAGCTCCTCCCGCTCATCATCGCGTCGGGGAACTGGTGGCGTCCCTGAGCAGCCGAGCTCACGAGATTTGTCCTCGTCAGCAATTTTCGTGTTGAGGACAGCTGGGTGCACACGGTCGATTGCATACGCCGCTCCGGCTAAACATCTCCTGGGCTTAGCGCTGGCACATCCGTTGCTCCGACGCGCTTCGTGCGCATCGCCCTGTTGTCATGTTTCGTGTTCGCCTGTGGCCATCCCGCGAATTTGACGACCGACGCCGGGGCCGACGGCGACGCGAGCGTGACGGACGATGGCCCCGACGACGCGGGCGGGCCTGCGTATCCGACGCGCACCGCGTACCGGATCAAGGGACTCCAGCCGGACTTCTGGGATGCCCAGGACGTCGCGGGCAACAACACGGGTGGGGTCTCTATGAACCTCTTGTGGGCGGACTGGGAGCCGGAAACAAATCCGCCGCCGTGCGCTGCCACGCATGAGGAGTACGACGGTCATTGCTTCGAGGTGGTGGCCAACATCGATGCCGCGATCACGGACTGGACCGCGCGCGGCATCGTCGTGACCGCGGTCGTCTACGGTGTGCCTGCGTGGGCTCGCACCACGCGCCCGTGCACGCCGGTCGCCGCGGGCTTCGAGGTCTTTTGCGCGCCCGATCACGGCGCCGACTACGGGCGGTTCGCCGGCATGCTCGCGCGTCGCTACGATGGCAGCCACGGCCACGGTCGGATCGCCGACTTCGTCGTCCACAACGAGGTCAACTCGAACGACTGGTTCGACATCGGCTGCGGCCAGGGCACTCCGTGTTCGGTGAGCTCGTGGATCAACATCTATGCCGACAGCTACAACGCCGCCTACGATGCCGTGAAGGCCGAGGTCGCCTCCGACAAGGTGCTGGTCTCGCTCGATCATCACTTCGCCGCGAGCCTCGACGCGCCCGCGGCCGCGAACCCGGTGGTCTCGGTCCAAACGTTCCTGACCGGCTTCGCCACCCGCGTCGGCGATCGTGCGTGGCGCGTCGCGTATCACCCGTATGCGACGGATCTGCTCGCGCCAACGTTCTCGCCCGATGATCTTCCGTACGTCACGTACGGCAACATCGGAGTGCTCGCCGGTTGGCTGCGCGAGACGTTCCCGGGCAAGCCTTCGACCTGGGAGCTCCAGCTCACCGAGAGCGGGATCAACTCGCTCACGCGATCGTCCGAAGCGGCGCAGGCAGATCGCGTGTGCGACACGCTGCGAAACGTCCTCGGAACTCCAGGGATCGAGAACTACATCTACCACCGCATGCGCGACAACCCGGTCGAGACCAAGGATGGGCTCGGCCTCGGTCTGCGTCGCGACGACGGCAGCGCGAAGCCCGCCTGGGCGCGATGGGCGCTCTCGAATCGCATCGATCTGACACCGCCGCAGCTCTCGTGCGGCTTCGAAGATCTGCCGTATGTCCGGCTCACGCGATCGAACAACAACGCGCGCGGGCACTGGGCATCGACTCGCCTCGCCCCGCCCGACTTCGTCGCCGAGCAATCGTTTCGCTTGCTGCACGACGCGGCCTCCGGCACCCGCTTGCTCTACGAGTGCGCGGTCGGCGCGCACGACATCGTCACGACCGATGTCGGCTGCGAGGGCCAGCAACCACTCGGGCCCGTCGGTTACATCTGGACGGCGGCCGGCACCGGGCGCGTTCCCCTGTATCGCTGCCGGATCGGCGCTGGTACAGATCACTTCATCTCGAGCGCCCCGGACTGCGAAGGCGTGACGGTCGACGCGACGCTCGGCTACGTGCTGCCGTAACGCTCGTCCTTGCCATTGTCCTCGGCGTCGCCATTGTCCTCGGCGTCGCGTGGGTTTTCGGTTTCACCGTCTTCCACGTAGCGTCGCAAACCGGCGGTACGTTCAAGGTCAGCTTCGAGTTCGAGACGACCAAGGACGCGCGCGACCCGTGATAACGACTGGCAACTCGGCGCTGAGAGCCTCGCCGGGGCTCGCGGAGCACATCGTCGGCCTGATCGACGTGCTGTCGCCGTCAGTCGACGGACGAGTCTCTGACCGTCACCGGAATCCTCCGCGTGCCTGCCGCGGGCACCTTGGCCGCGTGGGCTTGCGCGTAGAACACCGTGATCGTGATGCAGTGATACGCGGCATCGCTCGATTGCGTCACGATCACCTCGATTGGCTTACACGTCGGATGGCTCGCCAGCCACGCGGTCACGTTCTCACCGAGCACCCCGCGCTGCTGCGACATCGTCGCCGAGAACACCTTCACACCATCGAATTTCGAATTTTTCTTCAAGACCACACTCCCCTGTTTCATCATGCCCTCGTGAGTTCTGGAACGGCTGGTCTCGCGAACTACCGAGGTAGCGCTCGGGATGCGACGGGGACGTCAGACGCGCCAGGGATCCACGCATCACCAGAACTGGGCACCGCGCGCGTACTGGGCGCTAGGATCGCACCGCCGAGATCCACGTCGGCGCGAATCGCCGCGCGTTCAGTACCTCGATCTATTCCGCCAGACCGCGGCGGAGGTGTTCGGGAAGTCCGATTACCGGCCCGCACGATCGCGAGACGAGCGAGCTCGGTGCGGCCACCCGGCGCGGCGTTGAGATAGCGAACCAGGCCAGGTGGCTCCGGTTCGATCGCTTGGGTCCGGATCATCGCTAGGTTCCTTTGTAACTGAGGCGTGGGCGCACGCGGCGCACCACGCGCGTGAGCTCGCGTTGTGCGCGCATCACGGCATCGACGTTCTTGTAGGCCGCTGGCGCTTCGTCGCGCAACGCATCGGCGTGACGGTGATCGAACCAGACCGCACCGAGTTGCGCCGTGAGGTCGCGAGCGGAGATTCGTTTGCGCGCTTCACTTCGACTGAACCGTCGACCCGCACCGTGCGAGCTCGACGCGAGGGCGGCCGCGACTCCACGCCCGGCGACGTGATAGCTCGTCGTACCCATCGAACCAGGGATGAGTCCCGGCTCGTCGAGCGCCGCCGAGATCGCGCCCTTGCGATGGACCCACAGTGGTTCGCCGTGATCTTCGCGCAGCACATGATTGTGGTGGCACTCGATCCCGCTAGCATCGACCGGCACGATGCCGAGACACTCGACAAGGACGTCGGTCGCCGCCGAGAGGATCGCGCGACGATTCGCGGTGGCGTACGCGAGCGCCCACGTGAGGTCATCGAGATACGCATGGCCCTGAGGTGAATCGGCGTCGAAGCCGCGCAGGCCTGCGCCGCGCGCGGTCGCGTCGCACAGATGATGATCGCGAATCGCTTGGCCGATCGCTCGCGAGCCGGTATGGACCATCGCCCACAACCGGTCTTTGTCGTCGGCCTGGAGCTCGAGGAAGTGGTTGCCACGGCCCAGCGTGCCGAGCTCTCGCGCACCCGTCGTTCGGGCCAACGCGCGGAGGGATGGATGCGAGAGCTCGCCACCCGGCAAGGCACGTGCGTCACGATGGCGGAGCGTCGGTACCCGTCGTGTGAACCCATCGAGCACGCTCGCGGCGAGGCGCGGATCGTCGAGCAGCGCGGCCGCCGCGTCGAACTGGAGCGTCGCGACACCACAGCCGATGTCACCGCCGACAGCCGCCGGATACAGCACCGACCGCGTGGCGACGACCGTCCCGATGCAAACGTCCTCGGCGAGGTGGACATCGGGCATCACGGCGATCCGTGCGACATCGTCCGCATCAGCGAGGCGACGCAACGCCGCCGCGACCTCCGCGGACAGCGGTGCGGGTAGCCACGTCGCGATCGTGGCGCTCATGATTCACCTTCCGTTGCGAGGACGAAGCATAGCTCGGGGGTGCGCTTGCGCTGCAAGCTGCGCGCGACTTCGCCACGTAGCTCGCCACGTGCGCGATCGAGACACATCTCGATCGCATCGAGCTGCTCGCGCGTTCGACCGCCCGAGGCGAGCAAGGTGACTTGTAGCCGTGACGCATCGGGTGCGGGCTCGACCGCCATGACGACGAGGTCGAGCAAGCGCTCGTCGTCCACCGCCGCGAGCACAAGTGTGATCGTGCGCTCGACCTCGCGGCACAGTTGTCCGGTCGAGCGGTCCGTTGCGCCACGGCGGCGCGATTTGCGAGAATCAGAAGCTTCGAAATACAGATCGACGAGAGAATCAGGATCAGAATCAGAACGTGTCATCGCTTCTCCACCGCGCGTGGCGCGGCATGAAACCGACGGATCACCGTCGGAGACGAGCAAGGGCACGAGCCTGCTAGAAGCGTGGCGTACAGATCAGATCAGCGCAGAGCGCGATCTACGTACGGCCGCACAGGAGGCTCGCAACGATCGGTCGAGATAGATGAATGACTTGCACGGTGGGCCTCCTTTCGAGCGCGCGATGCGCTGCCTGACCTCTACGTGGCTTCGAATCGGCTGTCAACAACGAGCTGCTAACCGCGCCAGCCGACTAGGAATCGCTGAAGTCGTGTACGGCGATCGAAAAACAGCGCGCGCCACTCGCGCTCGAGCTCGTCGATGTCACCCTCCACGGCGGCGGCTCGCCGCTGCTCGCCCGAATCTAATTGCGCTAGGACGCACAGCGAACCGCTCCGACCCCCAACAACCCAGGCCTCGGCGAGCGCTGGCTTCCGCGCACCAATTACTGCACTCTCCCGCATTGGGTTTGCCGATGACTCCACCCTCGACGCTGCATGGACCAGGCAACGTGCGTCCCCCGAGCACAAGCCTTCGTCGAACGCTGGTCACCTCGACGCTGGCCGCCATTGTCGCGCTCGCCGGGGGCTGCACGCGCGCGTCGGATCGCACGGCCGAAGCGGCGCCGACGCGAGCGAACGTGGTGCCCGCCGGGCCCGCGCCGGCGAACCCAGCCCCGACTTCAACACAGCGGCCGACGTTGCCGAAGGATGATGCCGCTATGAGCGACTCGCTCACCTGGAAGCTCACACGCTCCGCGGACAAGCTTCACGTTTCCTATCAGTTCGAAAACACCTCGGGTCATGTCGTCTACGTCAACGACGGTGTGGTCTCGCAGCTGAAGTCCGACCTCTGGCGCTACGCGAAGACGAACGCTCAACTGGAACCACGAGCGGATACCATCGCCATCGTGATCGGAACGCCTCGCGGGGATGTGCCCACGGCGGCGCCGATTCCCGGATTCTACGTTGCGGTCGCGGCGCATCAGAAGTTCGACGGTTCACGCGACATTCCGATGCCCTTCATGAAGCGCAACCCCGCGACCGGACAGCAGACTCCGCTCGGGGAGTTTGCGAACGCGGTGCTCGAGCTCTACTCGTTCGATGGCGAGCCGTCGGTGTGGCGCGAGCTCAAGACCGATATGGGACCAGTGAAGGTGCCCGAAGCGCCCCGTATCAAGCTGCTCGCGGCGGCGGCGCAGCCGATTCCGAAGGCGTAGTCGCTAGGGCGATGCGGACCGCTCAGTATTTGTGGCTGCTGCAGCCCAAGCCGTTCATCTCGCTGTCGATCAACGATTCGCTGATGCCCGCTTTCGTCATGTGCGTTCGCGCACGATCACACCAGCCCCCTGTTGCGGCAAGCGTTCTGCTCGGATTTCAGGCCCGTGTCGTTCAGCTCGCCCTTGCCCGCCTCCAGCTCGAGCACGCAACCGAGGAGCTGGTCATCACACGCCGCCATCCTGCCCGGGCGTCGAGTGGCACTCGACGCCACTTCGGAGGCCGCTCGCAGTCCTAAATTTACTATTGACTTCGAGTTCTATTGGTCATACCAACTGGTCAGACCATGATGACCGCATCGATTCCTCGCTTGTCCGGCGCGGCGGACCCCGATCTCGACGCCGTTGATCTGCTCGAGCCGCCGACCACGGCGATCGACGCGGTCTACGAGAAGCTGCTGCAAGCCATCGTCTCGGGCGCGTACCCGGCGGGATCGCGGTTGCCGGCCGAGCGCGAGCTGTCGCGCCAATTAGGTGCTTCGCGCCCAACGCTGCGCGAAGCGCTGCGCCGGTTGGGTGAATGGAATCTTGTCGAGCCGCGGCGCGGATCCGGGATCGTGGTGCGGCCGTATCGCGACTGGTCGATCGAGGTCGTCGCGCCGTATCTGCGCTACGGCAAGCCTGCCGACGGTCAGCCGACGATCCCGCGGATGGTCATCGATCTGTTGTCGATCCGACGCGCGATGGTCGTCGAGGTCATCAAGCTGACCGTGCATCGCATCCCGAAGGGCGGCACCGCCGGTGCGCGCGCCGCGATGGCGCGCGCGTGGTCGCTGCGCGACTCGACGAAATACGTCGGCGAGGACTTCGAAGTGATGCGCCAGATCTCGGAGGCCGCGCGGTTCACCCCCGGCCTGTGGCTGCTCAACCGGATGGCGCGGATGTGGATCGACGCCGCCGACGAGATCAAGTTCGCGCTCCGGCCGCCGGTGGAATACGTGCCGACCTACACGAAATTTTTTGACCAGATCGAAGCGCAGGATTGCAACGGCGCGATCCAGACGATGACCGCGTATCTCGATCGTCACGACGCGGAGCTCTCCAAGCTCCTCCAGGTGCTCGCATGACCTATCACCATACCCCGACCACGCGCGCGGTCCTCGACTCGCTCGTCCCCGTGATCTGCCCGCCCGAGGCAGTGCCGTACCGCGACGCGATCGTCGCCGACATGGCGCTCCAGTTCGAGGTCGTACCGCCGATCGTGCAACGCGCGCTCGGCCTCGGGTTCGTCACCTACGATCTCGGCGCGCTACCGCGCTACTTCAAGCGCGCTCGTGCCCTGCAAGGCGACCAGGCCGAGGCCTACTTTCACTCCTGGGAAGAAGGCTTCACGCCGCTCCACGTCCAGTTCGCGCGCGTCATCAATCAGTTGATGTCGCTGTCCTGCTACGAGCAACCCGCCATGATGGAGCGCGTCGGCTATCGCCCCGCGGCGTGGATCGAGAAGGTGACGAAGAAGCGGCTGACCGTGTTTGCCGACGACGTACGCAAGCAAGATGCTCAGATCCTGGCGCCCGATCCGCTGCGTCCCGCGATGAAGAAAGAAGTTGCGTAATGGCTACCGCAGCTCTCCACGAAGGTGGCTCGCGCCCCTCGAACGTGTTCACGCGCCACGACCTCAAGGGCGACACCGTGCTCGATTGCGATGTCGTGATCGTCGGCTCGGGCGCGGGTGGCGCGCCGGTGGCCGCCGAGCTCGCCGAGGCCGGGTACGACGTGATCGTCCTCGAAGAAGGCAGTTATTACCAGACCCGCGATTTCACGGCGAACACGTCGCAGATGGTCCGCCAGCTGTATCGCGATGGCGGCGCTTCGATCGCGATCGGCAATCCGCCGATCATGTTCCAGGAGGGCCGCGCCGTCGGCGGCTCGACGGTGATCAACGGCGGCATGTCGTGGCGGACGCCGGAGAACATCCTCGCGCGCTGGCGCGACGAAGCCGGGCTCGACGACCTCACCGCGCACTCGCTCGAGCCGTACTTCGAGCGCGTCGAGAAGCGGATCCACGTCGCACCGATGGACCACGATGCGATCGGCCGCGACAACTGGCTGCTCAAGAAGGGCGCCGATGCGAAGGGCTGGGAGACGCTCGGCAACCTGCGCAACCAGGCGCACTGTGTCGGTTCGAACCGCTGCGCGTTCGGCTGCCCGACCGGCGCCAAGCAGAGCGCACTCGTCAGCTACATCCCGCGCGCATTGCACTTCGGCGCACGCGTCTACGCCGATGTCTCGGTCCAGCGAATCACGATGCACGGCAAGCGCGCGACTGGCGTGATCGGCAGCGTGCGCACCGACGACGGCGCGAAGCACGAGATCGTCGTGCGGGCGAAGCTCGTCGTGTCGTCATGCGGTGCGATCCAGACCCCGGCGCTGCTCGCGCGCTCGGGGCTGACCTCGCGCTCGGGGATGCTCGGGCAGAACCTGTCGCTCCATCCGAACGTCAAGGTCGTCGCGCTGTTTGACGAGGACGTCAGTGGCTGGCAAGGCGCGCACCAGGCGTTCCAGGTCCGCGAGTTCGCCGACGAGGGCCTCGGGTGCTTCGCCGCCGTGAACCTGCCCGCCTCGATCGTCGCGATGTCGGTCCCGCATCGCGGCAAGCAGCTCGGTCAGTTCATGGACCAGTACAACCAGATGGTCGTCGCGGGCCTGCTCTGCGAGGACACCACCACTGGCCACGTCAAGGTGATCAACGGCCGGCCGCAGGCGTTCTACAATCTCGCCGAGCACGACGCGCACAACATACAGCGTGGGCTCGTGTTGCTCGCGGAGCTGTTGTTCGCGGCAGGCGCGAAGCGCTTGCTGCTCCCGTTCCATCACGCGCAAGAGCTCACGAGCGCCGATGAAGCGCACCGCGTGCTCTCGGCCCCCATCCCGACGAAGGGCTGGGAGGTCGTGACCGTCCACATGATGGGCACCGCGAAGATGGGGAGCGATCGCACGACCGCGGTGACCGACGGCTACGGGTTCATGCACGATGTCGATCGCTTGCTGATCTCGGATGCGTCGGTGTTTCCGTCGCCGTGTCGGGTGAACCCGATGGAAACGATCATGGCGCTCGCTACGCGCTCTGCTGGACACATCATCGACAACGCTCGGAGGTATCTCGGATGATCGCGTTTGCTCCGCCCGCTCGCCCCTCGCCGTTTCCCAGCCCGCTCGCGCTCCGGCTCGAGCAGATGCCGATGCACGAGCTCGAGCACGTGTTCGTGCGCGGTGTCACGCCGGATCTCGATCAGCTCGTAGGCTGGGAGTTCCGCGGTATCAACCATCTGCCGTTCAATGCGCTGCGCATCGGCGAGCTCCTCGGCATCAAGAAGTTCGTCAAGGGCTTCTATCGCGCCGAGGACGGCCGCGTGATGGGCTACAATATTCCGGTCGGTCGCAATGCGCTCGACGGTCGCTGGCACCTAAAGCCGAGCGATAGCGAACCGAAGCGCTGGGGCTTCTTCGAGGTCGCCGCCGTCGATCCGACCGCGCGCGACAACGACTATCTCCACGCGGTGCTGCTCGATTACGGCAAGGGTGACAACCCGAAGCTCGACCCGTCGCAGAACCTCCGCGACTACCTCGTCCAGGTCGACCCGAAGAACCCGGACATGTATCTCGGCAAGGCAAGCTACGCCCTCGGCCCGCTCCGCGTGCCGGCCGGCTTCTTCATCCTCGAGCGCCATCGCGTCGGGTTGACCGACTACGTCCGCCGCTAAATCGAGCTACTCGAGCGGTTCGATCAACGAGACCGTAAACGACGATGACGCGGCATGGTCGCGCGCGTGGATCCACAGCATCACATCGGTCACGACGTGGAGCGGCGCGTTCCACTCGAGGTTCGAGAACGTGGTCGGATCGGCCTCGCCGATCGAGACATCCCAGCTGTCCTGCAGGGTCCCGAACGCGCCGTCTTGCAGCACGCTCGCGACCGACGACGCCGAGCCAGCCTGACGATCCGACTCGGTCGCGAAGTGCGCGGCCTGGAAGTACTGGGTCGCGTCGAGGTGGAGGCAGACCGTGACGCCGTTTGGATCGAGCGCATAGGGACCGACTTGCAGCGAGGTCGCGTTGGAATCGAGAGTGATGTCGGCGATGCAGTTGTGCAATTGCACCACGGGCGCCGGATCCAATTCCGAATGATGGTCGACGACGCACGCGCCCAGAAGTGCGATCAACGCTGGGGCGGCCTTCATCGAGCAAACGATATCAGTTCAGCGGCGCCAAGCAAACCCTGACCGTCGCCGTCGTCCCGTCGGTCATCGCGCACGCCGGATCGCAGATCAAATCGGCGGCCATCCCGCAAGCTCTTGGCCACCCGGTCCGTTGTCCTCCGTGACCTCGAGCTTGTTGGCGACATCGAACGCCCACGATGAAAGTCGGTTGTCGGTCGCTACGCCCGCTGCCGGACCGGCGCTGCCGGACCGGCGCTGCCGGACCGGCGCTGCGGGGGCCTACGTGCCGGCTTCGATCGCGGCGCCGTCCGGAACTTTGACCCGCGTGACTTCCTCGCGCGCCATCGGATCGGGCGAATTCGAAGAGTTAGGCAACTTCAGGATCACGATGTCGGTGTCCTGGATCACGGCGTGGAGCTGGAACTCCGGGCATGCACAGCCGGTAATCGCTTTCATGTCGGCGGCCGGTGAGATCGGCTTGCACTCGCCTGCGACGGTCAAGATCGGGTGGCTGATCTGGCGCCCGGTCTCGTCGGTGATCTGGAGAAACACGCTGGTCTGCGTGCCTTCTGCCTGGAAGCCCCAGCCGAGCGAGATCTTCTTCGCGTAGAGCGCGGCCGAGCCAGCTCCACTCCCCGGCGCGGCTGGCTCGGGCTTGCCGCCGCCACCACATGCTACACAGACCGCTGCCAAACCGAGGATTCTCGCGAGCCGCTTCATCGCGAAACCGTAGCACCGGCGGTAAGCTAGAAATATGTCTCTGGCACGCCTCGTCGTGATCGAGGGTCCGGATGCGGGGCGCGAGTTCGAGCTCCCGCTCCGCGGCGGCGGCATCGGCCGTGGTGAGGGCAACCTGATCCAGCTCACCGATCCGACGGTGTCGCGCCAGCACGGGATGATCGAGCTGCGCGATGGCGGGCTCGTGTGGATCGACGACAGCGGCAAGCCGCGCACGCTGATCAACGGCGCACCTCCGAGCGTCCATCGCCTCGAAGCCGGCGACGAGATCGTGCTCGGCGCGACCAAGCTGGCATTCTTGCCCGTCGATGGCGTCGCCATCACGAGGTCCTCGAGCCACGTCACGATGGAGGTCTCGACCGCCGCGCTGTTCGCGCTCACCGGCCGCGATGATCGCGGGCTTCGGCATCTCGCCGCGATCGCCGAGCTCGGGCATCGCCTGCGTGCAGAGTCCGCCGCGGGTCGCGATGCCGTCGCACGCGCGGCATGTGATGCGGTGCGGACCGCGCTCGATGCGCATCGCGCGTTCGTGCTGTCGGCGGGCCGTCGCCCTGCCCCGGTCGCGGCCGCGGTTGCCGCCGGCGATTCGTCACAGCTCCAGATCCCGCAGGACTTGATCGAGAAGGTCCTGCAGGGCGGCGTCGTCACCGCCGAGACCGGCGCCGGCACCACGAAGCGCGCGCTGATCGCCGCACCGATCCACGGCGGTGGTGACCACGTTGTCGCCGTGTTGTGGATCGATCGGATCGGCGCGCCGTGGCAAGAGGCCGATGCCCAAGCCGCGAGTTGTATCGCGCAACTCACCGGTGCAGCGTGGGTCGGCGCCGACACGCGAGATCAGCTCGCGCGCCGCGCGGACGCGCTCGAGGAACAGCTCGAAGGTCCCGCGGGTCCCAAGGAGCTCGTCGGTCGCTCGGCCGCCACGCTCCGCGTGCTGGAGTTCGTCCGGCGCGTCGGCCCGAGCGATGCCACGATCCTGCTCGGAGGCGAATCGGGATCCGGCAAAGAGATGGTCGCGAGTGCAATCCATCGCGCGTCGCGCCGCGCGAAGGGCCCGTTCGTCGCGGTCAACTGCGCCGCGCTGACCGAGTCGCTGATCGAGAGCGAGCTGTTCGGTCACGAGAAGGGCGCGTTCACCGGCGCTACCGAAAAAAAGGCCGGCCGGTTCGAGATGGCCGATCGTGGCACGTTGTTCCTTGACGAGATCGGCGAGCTCCCACTCGGCCTCCAGACCAAGTTTCTACGCGTGCTCGAGGAGCGGCGGTTCGAGCGAGTCGGCGGCCAGAAGTCGATCGAGGTCGATGTCCGCGTCGTCGCCGCGACGAACCGCGACCTCGCCGAGATGGTCAAGCGCGGCTCGTTCCGCGAGGACCTGTTCTATCGGCTCTCGGTCATCCACATCGACGTGCCGCCGCTGCGCGAACGCCTCGACGACGTGCCGCTGCTCGCCGAGCACTTCCTCGCGCGCTTTCGCCACCAAGCGGGGCGCCGGATCACTGGCTTTGCCGCCGATGCGCTTGCTGTGATGAGCCGCTATGCGTGGCCCGGCAACGTGCGCGAGCTCCGCAACGCGGTCGAGCGCGCGATCGTCCTCGGCGACCGCGACACGATCCAGGCGGCGGACTTGCCGCCGCAGCTGCTGTCACAAGCCTTGCCGATGCTGCGGAAGGCCTCGGCACCGACGCCGCCACTTGGCTCCGCGATCAGTCAGGTCGCGATCGTGCCGCCGTCTGTCGAGATCATCGACGTACCGATACCTCCGCCGGTCGTCACGCAACACGCCACCGGGCCGCGCCCGCCCGTCGCACGATCGCTGCGCGACCTCGAGAAGGAAGGCATCCTTGCCGCGCTCGCCGCCACCAATGGGAACAAGGCGCAGGCCGCGACGATCCTCGAGATCGATCGCTCGACGCTCTACAAGAAGCTGAAGGACTACAACATCGAGATCTAGCGATGCGAGCACCCCGGGCCCGATCTCGATCTCTTCAGGCGGCTTCGCAAGGGGCGTTCATGCCCCGGCTGACTAGCGGGGGTTCTTGCGCGGACGGCCGCGCTTGCGGGGCGCATCGCTCTGGCCGAAGTCACCGTCTTCGGCAAAGTGCTCTGCCACCATATCGTCGACCGTGCTGTTCATCGCGTCACCGCGACGAATCTCTTCGCGCTCGAACTCGGCAAACGACGTGTAGATACGTGGAATTCCTGATGACATTAGCGCTCCTTCAGAGGACATGCCCACATGTCCTACATCCGAGTACAAGGTACGCGCTTCGGGAGTGATGGGCCAAATTTAAAATCGTCATAGTCGCGTGTTACCCGCAATGCCATGACCCGCATCGTGGCTGTGGCGAACCAGAAGGGTGGCGTCGGCAAGACGACCACAGCGATCAACCTCGCCGCATCGGTCGCATCGCGCGGGCATCGCGTGTTGCTCGTCGATTTCGATCCGCAAGGCAACGCGTCGTCGGGGGTCGGTTATCCGCGAGACAAGGTCACGCTCACGGTCTACGACGCCCTGGTCGGAGAGGTCACCCTCGAAGACGTGATCCGGCCAACCGACATCCCTACCCTCTTTCTCGCTCCCGCAACGACGGATCTGGTCGGGGCCGAGATCGAGCTGATCGGGGCGGATTCGCGCGAGCGCTTCCTCGTCAATGCGCTCGCTCCGATCGAGAAGGACTACGACTACATCTTCATCGACTGCCCCCCATCGCTTGGCATCCTCACGCTCAACGCGCTCGTCGCGGCGAACGCGGTGGTGGTGCCGATGCAGGCCGAGTACTACGCGCTCGAGGGGCTCTCGGCGCTCACTGCCACGATTGAGAAGGTCAAGGCGGCCTACAATCCGGGCATCGTGATCGACGGCGTACTGTTCACGATGTTCGATGGCCGGATGAACCTGGCGAACCAGGTCCGCGATGAAGTCTCGAAGTACTTCGGCGCGAGCGTGTTCGAGACCACCATCCCGCGCAACGTCCGGCTCTCCGAGGCGCCGAGCTACGGCAAGCCGGTGATGCTCTACGACCTGCGCTGCCCGGGCACGAAGAGCTACCTCGCGGTCGCCGACGAGTTCATCCAGCGCACGTTCGTGAAGCCCGTCGTCGTCGCGAAAGGACAGCCCGCAGCGTGATGACCACGGATCCAAAAAATAACGCGAACAAGCGCGGGCTCGGTCGCGGGCTCGGAGCGCTCTTGCCCTCGGTGGCTGCGCCCTCGTCCGCTCGCAGCTCCGCGAGCGAGAACAAGCAACGCACGTACTTTCTCGCCGGCATCGAGCAGCTCTATCCGAGCCCCGAACAGCCGCGCCGCAAGTTCGACGAGGCCCAGCTCACCGAGCTCGCCGAATCGATCCGCAACCACGGCGTGATCGCGCCGCTCGTCGTCCGCCCCCGGCCGCTGACCGAAGGCGGCACGGTCGATCAGCCCGGCTATTTCCTGATCGCGGGCGAGCGCCGCTGGCGTGCCGCGCAGCGTGCCGGCCTGCATCAAGTCCCGGTCGTCGTCCAAGAAGTCGATACGAAGGGCGCCTTCGAGCGCGCGCTCGTCGATAACCTGCAGCGTGCGGACCTGGGGCCGCTCGAGGAAGCCACCGCGTTTCAGCGCCTCGTCGATGAATTCTCGATGTCGCACGAGCAGGTCGCCGAGCGCATCGGCAAGGACCGCAGCACGGTCGCGAACTCGATCCGCCTGCTCAAGTTGCCGTTCCCCGTCCGTCAGCTCGTCGAAGAACAGCGGCTCGGGATGGGTCATGCACGTGCCCTGCTCGGGCTCGACGACATGGACGCGATCGAGCAAGCTGCGCGCACGGTCGTCGCGAAGGGCCTCTCGGTCCGCTCGACCGAAGATCTGGTCAAGAAGCTCCGGTCGCCCGCGAAGGCCAAGCCGCGCAAAGCCGGGCCGCAGAAGACCGCTTCGGTCGGCGACCTCGAGGAGCGGCTCACGCGCACGCTCGGTGGCCCGGTCACGATCATCGAAGACGAACCCGGCAAGGCCGGCCGGATCGAAGTTCGCTACCTGAGCCTCGATCATCTCGAGCGGCTGCTCGACCGTCTGCTCTGAACCTACAGCACGTACGCGTTTGTAATCGGCGGATCGGTTGCTCTCGGCACTCGGCGAGCCGATACTCGCGATTGGTGTCGGAACGCGAGCATCCACGCATGCCGTACACGGTCCAAGTCGAGTTCCGTACGGCCTCGTCGTTCTTGGTCGCGTACTCGATCAACCTGTCGCGTGGCGGATTGTTTCTCGAGACCGACGACGAGGTGCCAACCGGCGTCCCGATGACACTCGATTTCTCGGTGCCGAACGCTGGCGTGACCTCGGTCAACGGCACCGTCGCGTGGCGGCGAATGCTCGAAGAAGGCGCTGGTGGGCCGCCCGGCATCGGCATCGAGTTCCAGGACATCACGCCTCAGCTCGGCGCCTTGATCGATCGCCTCGCCGCGGGTTTTCGCGGCGTCCAGATCCTGCTCGTCTCCGGCGATCGCCAGGACCGCACCTCGCTCGCGCGCAACATCAAATCGATCTTCAGCACGGCCGAGATCACGCAGGCTGCAGATGCGAACGTCGCGAACAGCGTGCTCACACACGAAGTCGATGTCGCGATCGTCGATCTCGATTTCGATCTCGAGGGCGGCCTCGCGATCATTCGCGCGGCCAAGGCACTCACGCCTCCGGTGCCGGTCGTCTCGCTGACCACGAACGCGGCAAATCGCGAGAAGGCGGTCGATGCCGGCACGGACGAGCTCCTGCAGAACCCACCGCCGTTCGCAGATCTTCAAATCGTGCTCGTACGTGCGCTCGGCAAACCTCTCACCGTCGGTCGGATCGAAATCTCCGGCGACGTCTAGCCGCGGCGACGCCGCGCGGCTTCGACGGTGTTCTCGAGCAAGCACGCGATCGTCATCGGACCGACGCCGCGGGGCACCGGCGTGATCGCGTGGGCATGCTGGATCGCGGACGTGAAGTGCACGTCGCCTACGAGCTTGCCCTCGGCGGTCCGATTGACGCCGACATCGAGCACGGTCGCGCCAGGTTTGATCCAATCGCCGCGCACCATCTCGGGCCGACCGATCGCGGCGACCACGATGTCCGCGCGCCGGACTTCGTCCGCGAGGTCGCGCGTCTTCGAATGGCACATCGTCACCGTCGCGTTCGCGTTCTGGAGCAAGAGGGCGATCGGCTTGCCAACGAGCACGCTCCGACCGAGCACGACCGCTCGCAGGCCGGCCGGATCGACGCCGACTTCTCTCAGCAGACGCATGCAGCCCTTCGGCGTGCACGGTACGACCACGGGCTTGCCCTGCGCGAGGTAGCCGAGGTTCGTGGGGTGCAGCCCGTCGACGTCCTTGCCCGGGTCGAGCGCACGGATCACCGCGTCGCTATCGAGGTGCGGCGGCAACGGCAGCTGGACGAGGATGCCGTCGACGAACGGATCGCCATTGAGCTCGGCGACGAGCGCCATCAGCTCGGCCTGCGTCGTCGTCGCCGCGAGCTTGTGATCGCGAACATCGACGCTCGCTTCACGCGCGGCCTTGGCCTTCGCTTTGACATAGACCGCGGAGGCAGGATCATCACCGACGAGCACGACCGCGAGCGTCGGGACGATCTGCGCGTGCGCGCGTAGCGCCGCCGCAGCGGTGGCGACTTCACCGCGCAACTTCGCGGCGATCGCGGAGCCGTCGATGATCTGACCGGTCACGACGAGCTCGTCGACGTACCACCGCCACCCGAGCTCGAACCGCCGCCCCTACCCGACGTGCCCGACGTGCCCGACGTGCCCGATGTGCCCGATGTGCCCGATGTGCCCGATGTGCCCGATGTGCCCGATGTGCCCGACGGGGACGCCGCGGGTGCGGCCGGCGTTGCGGAACCGGCGGCAGCCGGCGCGGCCGCCGGAGCGGCCGCCGCGGCAGCCGGCGAGTCGCTCGCGCCAGCAGCAGGCTTCGCGTCGGCAGCGGGCGTCGATGCGCCCTCGGGCTTGGTCGAGGCGTAAAGGTCCTTGTACCAACCGCCGCCCTTGAGCGCGAACGCGGTGTGCGAGATGAGCTTCTCGAGCTCCGGGGCGCCGCATGCTTCACACACGGTCTTGTCCGGATCGCTCATCCGCATCTGGTACTCGAAGTTACGACCGCACTTTTTGCACTGATATTCGTAGACCGGCATTCGCTTACTTCTCCTCGACGAAACTAACGATGCGCACGCCCAGCTCGCCGTCAACGTCTACCAGCTCGCCCTGTCCGATCAGGGTGCCTGCGGCGCGAACTTCGAATGGACCGCCGAGCGGACGGTTTAACGGAACGACCTCCCCCACCGCGAGCCCCATGACCTGACGCAGCGACATTCTTGCGGTGCCGACCCCGACGGTCAGCTCGATGCGTGCTTCGTCCGGGAGGGCCACTTCGCGCGGAACATACTCGGTGCAGGCCCGCACGACCACGGGATCCTGCGTCGCCTCGACGCCAATCCATCCATTGAGCACGACCAGCGCGGCGATGGCCGGGGTGCGCTCGAGGGTGACCACACTTCGGGGCTTCAATCGCGCGACATCCGTGCGCGCGAGCCAGCACCGCCCGACAATGACCGGGAGGTCGAGGATCACGCGATCGGCCCAGCCTGGAATGCGAGCGACCCGCGTGCCTCGTGCAGCCACGAACATCGCCGAGGGAACGGTGAGCTCGACGGTCCACGGAGCGCCTGCCAGGGAGACGTCGAGGACGATCGGGATCGGGATCGGGATCGGGATCGGGATCGGGATCGGGATCGGGATCGGGATCGGGATCGGGATCGGGATCGGGATCGGGATCGGGATCGGGATCGGGCTCGGGCTCGGGCTCGGGCTCGGGCTCGGGCTCGGGCTCGGGCTCGGGATCGGGCTCGGGCTCGGGCTCGTCGAGCCTCGGGTGAGTGGCCAGACCTCGCCCGCGATGCCGAGATCCTCGACAGCGGCAGCGACGAGCATCGTCCACATCGCGATCTCGGCGGGCGTCAGGGCGCGTGCTGCGGCGAGCTCCTCGGGTCCGCCCAGGAGCTTCTGCGCAAACCCACGCACGAACCCACTCGCGCCTCGCAAGACGATCGCGTGGCCGTTCACGCGCACGGCGCATACCGCCGCGTGAGGATCATCGAGCGATCCGGATCCGAGTCGAGCACGGACCGGACCGCCGACCAGCGTCTCGACCCGTGACGTGCTCCCGGCCCGGCTAGCCACGCCGACCTGCAACCAGCGCGCGACCAGGTTGCCGGCCGCGACCTCGCTCCTCATCACCTTTGGCCAACTGATCACACCCTAGTCTTCCGAAAAGTTGGGCCTTTCCACAAGCCTGGTACGCTTTTATCCTACATCGTCCTACCAGGGGTGTTTTTCAATGCACGAGCGTCGACTTGGCTACCGGATCCCATTCGAATCGATGGTCACCTCCTACGTCCACGATCGACCGATCCGCGCACTTGCGTCGAATCTGTCCGACACCGGCCTCAACATGTCGTCGATCGCGATGCTGGCACCGCCGCCGGGCCTCGTCGTCGGGCTCGAGATCGATCTGCCCGGCACCGACGAGTCGATCTGGGCTTCGGGTCAGATTTGTTACCGCAAGGATGATCGGATGGCGTCCGGGCTCGGCGTGAAGTTCGTCGGCATGGCGAGGAGCCAGGCGCGGATGGTCCGCGATTTTTGTATCGAGAAGCGGCGCTCGCACCTGGGCTCGCTCCTGGCCCGCATCCGCGCGTAGGTTATGCTTGGAGGGTGAGGCGCCTCCCCTTCTTGCTCGCGTGCGTGCTCGCTCTCGCTGGCACGCCTCTCGTCGCGCGCGCGCGACCCGCTGACTGGGGCGCCACCCGCGATCAGTTCGACAAGAATGTGATCGCTCGTTACAAGGCGATCCTCGCGAAGAGCCCGCACGATGCGTCGGCACTCGCGAAGCTGCTCGAGATGTACCGGCGGTACCGCACCGTCGATCTACTCAAGGAGGAGTATCAGAAGCAGGTCGACAAATCGGCGGCCGAATGGGCGGCGCTCGTCGTGCTCGGCCGCCTGATGCACACGACCGGCGATGACCAGCGCGCCGTGGATCTGTGGCAGAAGGCCGTCGCGGCCAGAGACGACGACACCGAGACGTGGCTAGGGCTCGGCGAGCTCGCGAAGGGCGCCGGTCACAACCCCGACGCACGCGCCGCGTACGACAAGGCACTCGCGCACGCGACCGCAAAAGAGGCGAAGAAGAAAGCGCTGCGCGCACTCGCCGATCTCGCGCTCGCGACCGGTGACAACGACGGTGCGAACGCCTACTTCAAGCAATTCCTCGACCTCGATCCGACGAACGCCCAGCTGTGGATCGAACGTGGCGACGCGATGCTCGCCGCCGGCAAGCGAGACGTCGCGCTCGAGAGCTACACCGCCGCCGAGAAGTTGCTCGGGAGCGATCCGGCACGGCATGTCGAAGTCATCGCGCGACGCGGTCAAGCGCTCGAGGGCACTGGCAAGGACGACGAGGCAGTCACCGAGTATCGCCGCGCGATCAAGCTCGCGCCGAAGGGCTACTACCTCGAGGTCGAGCTCACCGGCCGGATCATCGATATCTATCGGCGCAAGCAAGCGCTCCCCGCCTTGCTCGCGCTCTACGAGAAGGAGTGGCCCGAGGGCGCGCGCGGTCACTTCGAATGGAACACGCTCGGCAAGCTCTACGAGGAGACCGGCGCGCAGGACAAGGCGATCGCCGCGCTCAAGCGCGCGGTCGCCAAATCGGCATTCGAGCTCGAGACCCAGCGTCGCTTGATCACGCTGCTCGAAAACTCCGGCCGCGACGACGAAGCGCTCGCGCAGTACGAAGCAGTCGTCCGCGCGGCGCCGGGCGAAGCGCGATTCCAGCTCGAGCTCGCCGAGCGTTACTGGCGGCGCGGCCAGGAAAAAAAGGCGTTGGAGACCCTGACCCGCCTCGAGGGCCGGTTCCCGAGCGACCCGGGTACGCTCGGCGCGATCGCGGACTTGTATACACGCTTCGGTAAAGACGACCTCGCGATCATCGAGTACGAGCGGCTCGCGAAGCTCGAGCCTGAGGACATGAGCCACCTCGTGACGCTCGGCGAGCAGTACTACCAGAAGGGCTACAAACCCAAGGCGATGGCGACGTGGGCGCGGATCATCGCGACCAAAAAACCGGTCGCGTACGCCAAGCTCGGCGAAGTGCTCGCGGAGCACGGGGCGGCCTACCAGACCGAGGCGCAGAAGAACTACGACAAGGCGATCGAGCTCGAACCCAAGAACCCGAACTTTTACAAGGGCCGCGCCGGCCTGTTCGAAGCGATGAAGGGCTCCGCGAGCTTTACCAAAGCACTCGCCGATTGGGACTCCGTACTGAAGCTGCTCGGCACCAAGTCGACCGACCGCCTCGCGCGTCGCGATGCGCGTCGCCACATCGTGACGGTGATGCTGAAGCCCGGCATGGGCAACGTCGAGAACGAACGCACCAAGCGCTGGAAGCGCGACTTCAGAAAGGCGCTCCCCGCGAGCCAAGACACACTCGACGCGGGCTACTTTCTCGTCGAATATTTCAACCGTCCGGGCCACGCCCAGGATGGCGAGCCCCGCGCGACGCTCGAGAAGCTCGTCGCGCTGGTGCCCGATGACCAGGACACCACGCTCGATCTTGTGAAGGCGTACCGCAACGCGCGCAAGTACGACGAAGCCGTCGCGCTGCTCCTCGCGCTCGCGAAGGCGGTGCCGAGCCGCGAGCGCGAGGTCTACAAGCAGATCAGCGAGATCAAGACCGACGCCCGCAAGGATGACGAGGCGATCGAGTGGCAGCAGAAGGCGCTCGCAAAATCGCCGAACGATCCGTCGGCCTACGAGGGACTCGGCGAGCGCTACGTCGAGATGCAGCGCTTGCCCGAGGCGATCGCGGCGTACGAGAAGACCGTCCAGCTCGATCCGCGCAACTCCAAGGCCGCGTTCGCGCTCGCGCAGCTCTACGTCCAGACCGGCGCGCCGAGCAAGGCGACGGAGCTGCTTCGCAACGTGCTGCGCAACGACACCAACGAAGACGTGATCGCGCGCGCTGGCGAACAAGCGATCGATCTCGAAGAGATGACCGGCACACTCGGCGAGCTCGAGAAGGTGCTGTCACCGCTCTCGTTCATGATGGCGCACAAGCCGGTGTACCGCCGAGTGCTCGTGCGGTTGTACCTGCGCTACGTGCCGCGGCTCGTCGAGCGCATCCATCACGGCAACGATGAGATCAAGAAGTTGGCGCGGACCGAGCTCGAGCGCGTCGGTGCACACGGCCTGCGCCCGCTCCTCGAGGCGCTGCGCGACGAGAAGGACGTCAACCAGCAGCGGATCGCAGTCCAGGTCCTCGGCCACATCGGCAACAAGGGTGCGGCACCACCGCTCGTCCACATGGCGCGGCAAGAGCCGACCAAAGATCAGCGCCGGATCGGCACGCTGGCCGAAACCCTCGATCGCGAAGTTCGCGTCGACGCGCTCGTCGCCGCGGGACGCCTCGGCGATCCGGGCGTGATCGACGACGTGATGCCCCTCATGGATCACCAGGAGCGCTCGATGCGAGAGGCCGCGACGTTCACGCTCGGTCGCTCGGGCGATCGCCGTGCGGTCACGCCGCTCTTGAAAGCGCTCACCGATCGGCTCGATTCGGTACGCGTGCTCGCGTGCCTCGGCCTCGCGCAGATTGAAGATCCGCGGGTCGGGCCAGCGCTCGTCGCCACGCTCAAGGACAGCTCGCAGAAAGACCTCGTGCGCGGCGCGTGTGCGTACGCGATCGGCGCGCGCAAGTACGCGCCCGGGAGCGCGGCCCTGCTCGCTTCGCTCGACGACAATCGCGGCGAGACCCAGCGCCTCGCCGCATGGTCGCTCGGTCAGCTCGCCGAGCCCAGAGCGCTCGGCGCCTTGATCCGCGCGTATTTCGCGCGCGGCGGCCAAGATGCGGACGAGCTCGTCTGGGCGATCGTACGCACGAGTGGAGCGGCCGGTAAACCAGCAGAGGGCCTGGCGCTCGCGGACCTCGGCAACTACCCGATGCACAGCGGCAAGTTCTATCCGGAGGAGGCGGTCGGCGACCTACCCGGCGCGATGCCGCACGTGCCCGCGTCCGGAAAGCTCGTCGCCGATCACGCCGCCGATATCGCGGCCGGTTTGACCGAGGCGCTCGCCGAACACCGCGATGTCGTCGTGTCCGTCCTCACCGACCTCGACTCGCCTGCTGGTCGCGAGGCCGACGGATCGGATCACATCGCGCTCGGCGCGCTGACGCCGGCAGGCGCATTCGATGCCAAGACCACGGCCGCGTTCGAGGCGATCGCGAAGGCGATCGAGCCTGGCTTGGCCGCTCACCTCGGCGATGACGACCCCAAGGTCCGCGCGCTAGCCATCTCGGTGACCGCGAAGCTCGATGGCAAGGCCAAGCCTGCAGATGCGGTCGTCGCCAGGGGGCTTGGCGATACCGCCGAGCAGGTTCGCGCCTCCGCCATGATGGCGGTCGCGACCATCGCCCGTCGCCGGGGGATCCCACCCACCGCCCTGGTGGCCGCCCTGGAGAAGGCGCTGGCCTCACCCGCCTGGGGGGACCGCCGCGTCGCCGCGCTCGCGCTCGGAGCCCTCGGCGCCCTAGCGGCCCCCGCTGACGTCGCGGCGCTCGCCAAGGCTGCAGCCGATTCATCGAGCTTCGTGCGGGAGGCTGTGGCAATCGCGCTCGGTCGAGTGGGCGGAGCCCGAGCGACCGACTCCCTGAACGCGCTGGCCAAGGACGACGTTCCGCAGGTCCGTGACGCCGCGGCCCACTCGCTCGGGCAGATCCATAACTAGCCGATCTAGAGGTCCCGTTCTTTGACGCACCATTTCGCAAGGGGCTACAATCCTTGCGAATGGACGTAGGTCTGGTCTGCGACGCGTGCAGCGCGTTGACTCCCATTGGAGTGCCGCAATGTGCGCGCTGCGGCCAGCCCGTTGCCCTCGATCCGCGTCCGAAGCGCGGCACGATCCGGCCGCCCGAGCCGGGATTGAATGGCGCCGCCACGGCTCCCGCGATCACGAGTGCCGGCACGGCGATCGGTACGGACTGCACCAAATGCAACTCGGTGATTCCTCCGAACTTCAAGTTCTGTCCGTCATGCGGCAACAAAGTCACGTCGCAGATCGCAGCTTCCGCAGCGGGGTCGCCATCGAACTTCGATGTGCAAACCCGCGTCGGTCCACGTCAGCCTGACCCAGCCGCGCAGAAAGTCGGTCGCAGCACGATGTTCTTCGGCGGAGCCCTGCAGGCGGCACGCGCGAAGCTCACATTGATCCGCGGCGACGGCGAGGACGGCGTCTCGTTCACGCTTGCAGGTACCGATCACCTCGCTGGTCGTGGCGAGTGCCCGATCTCGTTTCCCGACGACACGTTCCTGTCGCCGACCCACGCGAACTTCCGCTATTCGAACAACCAGCTGGTAGTGCGCGATGAAGGCTCGTTGAACGGCGTGTTCGTACGGATCGCGGGCTCGGTCACGATCGCCCCGCAGAGCACGATCCTCGTGGGCGAACAGGTCCTGACCGTCCAGCCCGCTCGCGTCGCTGACGACGTGCCCGATGGCGAAGGTACCTACTACTCCGCGAGCATGATCCGCAACGCGACGATCGAAATCGCGCAGCAACTCCGCGGCGGCACGCCGGGTTGGGTGTTCCGCGTCGATACCGAGGTCGTCTCGATCGGTCGCGAATCCAACGACATCAATTTCCCGGATGACCCGTTCATCTCGGGCCGTCACGCCCAGCTCCAGCTCGTGCAGGGCGTGCTATCGGTAACCGACCTAGGATCGCGGAACGGAACGTTCGTCCGCGTCCACGACGAGACCGTGCTCAAGCACGGTGACTATGTGTTCCTGGGTCAGCAGCTACTGCGTGTTGAAATCGTCTGAGGGAGCCACCATGACCGTCTGCAATCGTTGCGGCAAAGAGAATCAGGACCACTACAAGTTCTGCCTCGGGTGCGGAGCTGAGCTCACGGCACCCAAGGCCGGTGGTGGAGACGTCGCGATGATGAAGACGATGATGGCCGACCCATCACAAGCTCCTGTGCCGAGTGCGCCGGTGCGTGGCTCGTCGCAGCAGATGCCGCAACCGAGCTCGATGAACCGGGGCATGCCGGGCATGCCGCCGTCGGGTCCGCTCGGGACGAATCCGACCCAGGGTGGCCCCACTGGCCCCACTGGCCCCACTGGCCCCACTGGCCCCACTGGCTCCACTGGCCCCACTGGCCCCACTGGCCCCACTGGGAGGGCGATGCCGCAGCCGATGGGTCCGCCGCCAGGCGTGCCCAACTTCTCGCCCGGCTTCGCACCACCGCATCAGCAAGCACCTGCTCCGCAAGCGCCTGTCCCTGCCGGTGGCACCGCGACCGGCATGCGTCGCTGCCCGTCGTGCGGCAGCGATGTTCCGCCGTCGTTTCGGTTTTGCGGGACGTGCGGCTTCCGCATGGATGAAGGTTCGGCGCCGATGGCGATGCCGCAGCCGCCGCAACCGGTGCAAGCACCGCAGGCCGCACCGCAACGCGCGCGTCTCTCGATGACACTCATCCGCCCTGATGGTTCCGAAGGCGGCACCCACGATCTGCGTCCGGGCGAGAACAAGCTCGGCCGTAGCTTTGGCCCTGTGTTCGAGAACGATGGCTACCTCTCGCCTATCCACGCATTGCTCGATATTCGAGGGCCTGGATCGCTAGTTCGCGACCTCGACAGTCTCAACGGCGTGTTCGTGAAGATGACCGGCGAAGAAGAGCTGCAGTCCGGTCAAATCATCCGCATTGGCCAGGAGCTGCTCCGCTTCGAAGTGATTCCGACGCCCGAGCCAACCGCCGATGGTACCGAGCTCATGGGCAGCCCGAACCCCGGCTACTGGGGCAAGCTCACGGTCATCATCGGCCGAGAGGTCACCGGTGCGGTGTTCCCGCTCCTGGGCGAGAGCGTCACGCTCGGTCGTGAGCGCGGCGAGATCAACTTCCCCGACGACGGTTATGTCTCGGGACTCCACGCGCGCGTCACGCTTCGCGATGGTCGCGTGTTCCTCGCGGACCTCGGTAGCTCGAACGGTACGTTCGTGAAGGTCAACGGCGAGCGCAGCGTTGGCCACGAATCGTTCGTGCTGCTCGGCCAGCAGCTGTTCCGTTTGAACTTCAACGGCTAGCCGACCGCGGATCGCGCAGTAGCCGTCCCGGCCGTCATCGGCCCGGGTCCATCGGCAACTCTATTTCGTGGTCTTCGCGGTGTTCAGGTCGTTGACCGAGGGCGCGTTGTTCGATTTGTCGACAAACGTGAAGCCCTTCGGGATCTTGATCTCGCCACCGGGCTCGAACGTCACGATCAGGTCGACCGTCTCGTTCGCCTTGCCGCCCGGTGCGACGACGATCATCTCGCTGTCGCTCGCGAAGCGGTTGACCGTGCCCTGGCGCGAACCAAAGTAGATCTTCGCGTTGCGCGCGCCATCGGCGGTAAACCGATTGCCGCGGATGCGCACGAAGGTGCCGCCCTCCGCGTCGCCCTTATCGGGCTCGACGCCCGTGACTTTGAGCTTGGTGTCGCTCGAACCGCACGCCGCGGCCAGAGCCACAATCAGCGCAAACACAGACAGGACCGACCTCGACATACGCGGGAACCTACTACATCAAGTCTCGGCGTGCCAAGGCGCGTCTCATCTTGCCCAGTGCCTGCTCCTGGAGCTGCCGGATGCGCTCGCGCGACAGGTTGTACTTGTCACCGATTTCCTTGAGGGTCAGCTCCTGCTCGGTGCCCAGGCCAAAACGCTGGCGCAAGATATCGGCCTCGATGGGGCGGAGCTCGGCGAGCAGGTCGCGGACCTCGGTGGTCAGCGCCTCCCACTCGAGGTCGCCGGTCGGCGAGATGTCCTCGCGGTCCGGGTGCTCGAGCACCTCGCCCAGCGTCCGGCCTTCGTCGTCGCCGATCGGCTTGTCGATCGAGATCGAATGCTCGAGCAGCCACGTCCGCATCTTCTCGACCTTGTCGAGCGGCATGCTCGTGGCCTTCGAGAGCTCCTCGGAGGTCGGGTTGCGCCCGAGCTCGCCGGTGAGCTGGCGACGCGCCTTCGTGATCTTGTGCTGCGCGTCGATCATGTGGACGGGCAAACGAACCTCACGTCCCTTGTCCGCGAGAGCGCGGCTGATCGCATGGCGGATCCACCACGACGCGTACGTCGAGAACCGGAAGCCGCGCTTGTAGTCGTAGCGCTCGACCGCCTTCAGGAGGCCGAGGTTGCCCTCCTGGATCAGGTCCGCGAGCGCCATGCGGCCGTAATTGAAGCGTCGCGCGATCGAGACCACGAGGCGAAGGTTTGCTTTCACGAACTCGTTGCGCGCATTCATCGTCGCGCGGTTCGCGTCGTGGACGCGGCGCAGCCACTCGGTCGCCTGGCGCGCTTTGCCGAGCGAGCCGACGTCGTCACCACGGACGCCGATGCCGAGCTCCATGCGATCGATCGTGCACAGCACGGCATCGATGAACAGATGATCGGTGTCGGTCGAGCGCAGCTTGCGTGCGGCCCTCGCCGAAGCACGCGCGAAGCTCTTCTGATTCTTCTGATCGGCGAGCCGCGCCGCGGCTTTGACCTCGACGGGATGGGTGTAGTCCGGCACCGTCGAGAGGGCATCGAGCACGCGCTCGATCACCGGCGGATGCGACAGCACCGTTTCCCACAACATGATCTCGAGCGCCTCGATCTCGCGTGCCGAGGTGAACTCTTCTTCAGGGCGCAGGACGTCGAGTACGGCCATGTCGCGGAAGTACATCGAGAGATACGTGCCGCCATCAGCGCGTTGCGGTTTGGCTTCGACCTCGGGGTCGTCGCTCTCCATTGCCTCGCTCTCGATGCCCTCCTCGTCTTGCCGTTTCTCGACCTTCTCTTTCTTGGGTCGCTTCGCGATGACGCGTGCGACGCGATCTTTACGATCGGACTTGTCAGACTTTTGCGGAAGCAGCGCGATCTTGGCGGCTAGCGGCATCTATTCTCCCGGGGATGTAGACGCTCGAGGCGCCCAAATGTTTTGGACGGAACGAGCTCCACAACTGGCACGAAAAAGAGACACGCCGCAGGCCGCCTTTATTCCGTCGCCTTTTTGGCACGGGTCCGTTTGGTCTCGAAGCGCGGCGACGCTTACGGAGTCTCTTTGCGCTCAGCCAGGACAACGATGTGACGCGACTGGTTGCCGAAGAATCGACCCCGCGTCTGGTAACCGCCCGAGACCTCTAGGACGCGGAAACCTGCGGCATGCATCAGCTTTCCTACTTCGTGCAGCGAGTAGGCCCGGACCGAGATCTCCTGCTCCAGCTGGCGCCCGTCGTCGAACACCACCGAGCGATTCACCTGGATGCGTGAGGAGAAGTAGTTGAGCTCGACTTCCTCGAGCACGACACAGCCGTCGCCTTCCCACCACACGCGGGTCGGGAGGTCCGCGATGATGTAGTCGCGGTTGAGAATTTCGATGAGCAGCTTGCCGCCGGGCTTCAACGCTCTCGCGATGTTCTGCAGCGTCTTCTTGTTCGTCTCGTCGTCGAAGTAGCCGAACGTCGAGAACAGGGAGTACGCCGCGTCGAATTGGTTCTCGAAATCGAGCTCGCGCATGTCGCCGCGAATGAAGTTGATCGTGAGGCCGCGGCGATGCGCCTCTTCGCCACCGCGGACGAGCAAAGGCGTCGAGAGATCGAGGCCGACGACGTGGAGCCCTCGCGCGGCGAGCTCCATCGCGTGACGCCCGTAGCCACAGCCGACGTCGAGCACCTGCGCGCCTTGCGCGAGCTGCATCGCTTCCATCACGAACTCGGCTTCGGCCTGGGTCGCTTGAGGCGTGAGGAACGGCAGCGTGCGGAGGTAATCCTCGTCGAACAGGTCGACGAACCACGGCTTGCCCTTCGGCGTCTTGTCCTTGCCGACTGGCTTATCCTTGGCCTTCTCGGCCGCCTTCGCCGGCGGTGCCGGCGGTGCCGGCGGTGCCTTCGGCGGCACCGGCGGCGGCGGTGCGTGACCGTCGACGAACTTGGGCTTGGTGGCCTCGGCCTGCGGCGCGATCGGCGCGGTCTGCGCGCGCGGTGGAGGCGGCGACGGGCGCGGTGCAACGACCGGCGGTTCTTCGACGGCGATCGCGACCTCGTACTCCGCCGAATCGGCGCGCTCGAGCTCGTTGAGATCGATCTCGGGGACCGACAACGGCTCGGGCGCTGGCGCGGTCGGCGCAGTTCGCGCTTCGACCGATGGCTCGTCTTTGCCCGACAGGATCGGCCTCGCGACAACCGGCACAAGCCGCGACTCCGAGGCCACGACCTCGATATCGATCGATTGGAGCTGCTGGGTCCTGTTCGCATCACCGGCAACGGCGACGGGCACCGGCGGTTTTGTCGGCTTGGTGACCGTGCGCGACGAGCCGAGCTGCGCCGGCTGGGTGATCAGTTCCGGACGCAGGACCATCGGGCTATCGGCACGCCCTGCCCTGACTTCTTCAAGATCGTCTTCGGAGAGTGCGACGGTTTGCAGGCGCTCGCGCGTCGGCTTTGGTCCGCGTACTGGCTCGGCGTACCGCGCACTCGCGCTCTCGTCGGAGCGGTCTGCACGCGGCTTGCGATCGTCGGGCTGTTCGGGCGCGTGCTCGTCGATGATCACGCTCGGCATCGCCGAGTACTCCGGCGTGTCGAGCGCATCGTCGCCAGTGTCGACGCTGATATCGACGTCGTTCTCCGAGGACGGGCGCTCCGGCGGCATCGAGATGCCTGGCGAAGAGACGCGTTCCATCCGCATCGTCTGGCCCGCGTTCTCCGAGAGCCCGAGGGCTTCGAGATCGACCGCGCTCATCTCGCGAGTCTGAGTTTCGAAATCGACGACGACGCTGTCGTTCACGGCCGTCGAGCCCGCGGGGGGATCGATCACGGTCGGCGCGGCCTCGGGCGCGATCGGGCCCGACTCGTAGTCCTCGTCGACGGGATGCGGAACCGGGCCCGATGCATCGTTCGAGAAGCTGTACGCGATCGACATCGCGAGCGCCGGGTCCTCGGGGCGCGGTGCCGGCGGTGCGGTCGGCGCACGCGTGCGCGGGACGTTATCGCTGGGCACGCGCAGGCTGCCACCACGACGGCGACGCCGGCGGCGCTCCGCAGTCGTCATGCCGACTTCGATGTCGGCCTGAGAGTCCTCGTCGCGCTTGCTCACGAGATTTCTCCCAGCCGTTCGCCGAAGCGCACGGCTTGACCAACGTCACCTTCGAGCTCGACGACGCCGGGCTCGAAACACATCACGACCGTCGACCCCAACCGGAACGCGCCGAGCTCGTCGCCGCGCTTGACCGTTGTATCGAGCTCGACCCGGCGAAGCTCGCCGGCATGCCGCCACACGACCGAATCCTCGGCGTGCGCGAGCCGCATATTGCCAACGCCGACCGCCGCGACCATCACGACCGCGACCATGCCGAGGCGGGGCGCTTCGAGCCAGATCACGACGCGCTCGTTGCGCGCCAAAAGATTTGCGCGGCGCGCGGTGACTTTCGTGTTGACCGGCCAGAGGTCGCCGGGAACGTAGTCGTATGCGACGAGACGCGCGTCGACCGGCGCATGGACTCGATGGTAGTCACGCGGCGACAGATAGATCGTCGCGTACGGACCGTCGACGAGCCGCTCCGCCATCACGGGATCCACGACGAGATCCTCGAGCCTATAATTCAAGCCCTTGGCCTGGATCAGCTCGCCGCCAGTGGCCGTGCCACGCGCCGCGATTACACCATCACATGGCGAGATCACTGCGGATTCATTGGGATCGATCGGGCGCGCTCCCGGTCGCAGCTTGCGCGCGAAGAAATCGCCGAACGTGTCGTACTCGGCAAGATCGAGCTCGGTCTCGCCGAGGTTCGCGCCAACCGCGCGCGCGAACGCGCGATACGCGGTCGAACGCAAGACGCTCGGCACGCGTGCGCGTGCACCGAGCCCAACCAGTTGCGACCACGCAGCGAACGGCGCGATCGGTCCCGACGGCGCGATGCGCGCGCCTGGCTGAGCCGATTGACCGGGTAGACCCGGCTGGCCCGGCTGGCCCGGCTGGCCCGGCTGGCCCGGCTGGCCCGGCTGGCCCGGCTGGCCCGGATGGCCCGGATGGCCCGGATGGCCCGGATGGCCCGGATGGCCCGGATGGCCCGGATGGCCCGGCTGGCCCGGCTGGCCCGGCTGGCCCGGCTGGAACGATGGTCCTGGCTTTCGGAATTCCACGCGGGTGACTCGGCGGTGTGAAGGCTCTCGGAGCTCACCTTCTGCCCCCGGCGTGTACGAGTCTGCCAGGGGTGCCGGCGAGTTACAAGTTGGCTGGCGTGGACCTCGCGGTCTGGTCAAAAGTCGCAACGGAGCTGGAGCTCCGACAAAACCGGCCGCAGCCGCACGTGATCCGCCTCGTTCTCGGGCTCGTGGGCGAACCATCCGTCGATGGGATCGTTCGAGAACACATCTCCCTTCATCAACAATGCGCGGTCCTCATCGATGGCTCGAGCGCCGGGCCAGCTCGGTGGTGCTGTGAAACCTAGATCGCGTCTTCGCCGGTCTCGCCGGTGCGGATCCGGATGACCTCGTCGACCGGCAAGATGAAGATCTTGCCGTCGCCGATCTTTCCGGTTCGCGCGGCCTCGGTGATCACGTTGACCACTTGCTGTACGTTGTCGCTCATCACGATGATCTCGATTTTGACCTTCGGAACGAAGTCCACGACGTAAGCCGAGCCTCGGTACACTTCCTTCTTGCCGCCGGTGCGGCCGAAGCCTTTGACCTCGGTAACCGTCATGCCGTGCACCCCGATCTCGGCGAGGCGCTCTTTCACTTCATCCAGCTTGAACGGCTTGATGATGGCCTCCACTTTCTTCATGAAATGGAGATACCCGATCGGATGTTTCCAGCTCGTTTCGCGGCTGGAAAATGTTACTCGCGCATCTTTATCCGGAACGAATCGATGCGTCGCGCGAGCTCGTCGAGCGAGCTATCGTTCTGGTGATACTGCACGTACATCGCGAGGTCGCCCCACTCGCCGTCGAGCCGACCGCCGTTCTTTGCCTTGTACGTGTCGTACTCCCGCTTCACCGCAGACATCTTTGCAGCGACCGCCTCGCGCGAGAGGCTCGTCGGCTTCGCAGCGCTCGCGCTCTCGGCAACGGTCTTCTTGGTCGCTTTGGTACCGTGCGAGCTCGCGTGTTTCGCGAGTTGCTTCGCCGGATCGTCGATCGTGATCTCGGGCTTTGGCTGATCGGCCGCTGATCCGTCACGCGGAAGCACCGGCGGCGTCGCGATTTGCGTGACAGCCGGCGGCGTCTCGGAAGGCAACGACTCGACCGTGACGTGCTGGAGCGCGGGCTTCGCGACGGGCGGCGGCGGCGCGGCGACGCTCGAGTGCCTCGTAGTGGCGAACACCACGACCGCGATCACGAGCGCCGTCGCACCAGCGACGAGCGCGAACGTGCGCGTTGTCTTCACCAATGCGGGCGCGTGCGCCGGTTCCATCGCACCCGCGGACACCATGTCGGGCGCGACGTCCGGCACGGCGCCCGTGCCGTCGGCCAGCTCGAGCTCGACGGTCTGGATCGCCGTGGTCGGAATCGCAGGCGGCATCGGCGGTTGCTGCGGCAGCAAGTCCGTCGGTGCAGTCGGTTCGCGCGGTGGCGGTTGCAGGGTCCGCCTGCGCGGGCGCGCCGGAATGACGGGCGGCCTCGGCACGCCATCGGCGGGTGCCTGCAGCGGAAGGTTCGCGAACGCGAAGCTGACCGTGGTGCCGGTCTGCGTGGTGAGCTGTTCCTGAAAATCCTCGATGTGGACTTTTGCGATCCGCGCGTGAAGCTCGCGCTGACCGGTCATGTCCTCGGAGAACAGGTCGCGCATGTAGCTGCCGAGCTGATCGGTCGAGATCGTGGGATTCACGCCGACGAGACACTGCTGGATCGAATCGCGGAACTCCGCGGCGGTCTGGTAGCGGTCTTCGGCTTTGGGCCGGAGCGCAGTCGCGACGAGGTCGTCGTAGGGGGCGAGCTGCGGTGCGATTTCAGAAGGCAGCATGTGCTCGCCCTTTGCGACCTTTTTCGCGAGCGCGCGATAGTCGGGCTCCGGGCCGGCTTCGTACAGCCGCTTGCTCGTGAGCAGCTCGAACAGAACGACGCCTGCCGCGTAGATATCGGTGCGGTGATCGACGATGCCACCGCGGATCAGCTGCTCCGGTGCCATGTAGCCAAACTTGCCGAAGCCCATCTTTGGATCGGTCGCGGTGCCGCGGATCGCCGATTTCGCGATGCCGAAATCGATCACCTTGGTCTCGCCTTCGAACGAGACCAGGACGTTCGGCGGCGAGATATCGCAGTGGACGAGGTTGAGCGCGGAACCGTCGTTGCTGGTGCGCCGATGCGCGTATGCGAGCCCGTTCGCCAGCTCCCGACCGACGAACAGCGCGAGGTCGACCGGAAAGCGCAGCTTGCGCTGGCCGAGCACGCCGAGCGTCCGGCGGAGGTCGCGGCCTTCGACGAACTCGAGCGCGAGGAAGTACTCGTCGCCGACTCGACCGACCTCGAAGACCTGGGCGATGTTGACGTGCTGGAGCTTGATCGCGACCTGTGCCTCGTCGACGAAGCGCGAGATGAACTGCGCATCGGCCGCGAGGTGCGGGAGCACCTTCTTGATCACGCAGAGCTTCTCGAACCCGGCGAGGCCGTGCTTCGCGAGGAAAATCTCGCCCATGCCGCCGCGCGAGAGCCGCTGGACCAAGAGGTACCGTCCGAACACCTGCGGCAGCCCCTCGATCCGACCCATCGGGCCCGTCTGAGGATTTTCGACCGATGGCTGCAACCTCGACATCCTAACGCGTCGGGGCGGACGTACAACGATCACTTTCGGTCACCGAGCGATCTGCATGTTTCATTATAAGTCCATGCGATCCGTACAGTTGTACGGGTGCGGCCGGGTCTGATACGGTCGGGCAAGCCGATGCGGATCTGGGTAGCTACCCTCTCGTTGGCGGCGGCCGCAGCGTGCACGACCAGCGGAGCGCTCGACCTCCAGCTGTCGCTACCCACCGACCCCGATCTCCGGCCCACCGGCATGACCTCGGTCAGTGTCGTCGCGAGCTCGACCGATATCGGTACGCAGACCAACACGAGCATCCTGGAGGGTCAGAGCTTCGCGGCGGGCGATCTGCCGATCGGCAAAGCCATCCAGATCGACGTCCTGTTTCACGACGACTCGAACCGCCTCGTCGGCGTCGGCGAGGGTCCGAACCTGATCGACATCGCAGGCGACAAGAAGACGTCGCTCGTGATCCCGGTGCGCAAGCCATTCATCTACGCGAGCTCGGGCACGAAGCTTTACTCGTACGATCCGACGCTCGATGCGCGCGCCACGAAATTTCAAGGCACGCTCGCGGGCGTGACTGCGCCACTGTTCACGGTCTCGGTCGGCGGGGATCGCTTGGTGATCGCCTCGGCGACGACGCTGTCGATCATCGATACCGCGACGAACAGCGTGACCGGCTTGCCGATCACCATCCCGGGCACGATCAAAGACGCCGTGACCATCCCGAGCAGCCATCGCATCGCGGTCGCGCACTCGACCGGCATCTCGATCGTCGATCTCGATACGGGCACGGTCACCACGGGTGGTGGGGTCGGCGTCGATCGCGTCACCGTGGGGCCTACACTCGACGGCCACATCGTCGCGTATGGGTTGCTAGCGCGCGTCGCGCCCCCGGTCGGCCCGGTCGATACGTGCACCGGCACGTCGTCGCTGATCTCCGTCGACGTCGATAAGCCCGAACCGACCGCGACGCCGGTCTCCCTCGGGCAGGCGGTCGCCGACATCGCGGCGGCGCCCAACACGCCTGCGTTGTTCGCCGCCCTGCCCTGCACCGGCAAGATCTCGCGCTGGGACAATGGCGGATTCACCGACATCGCGACGTTACCGCGCGCCGCGGTGCTCGCGGTCGCCGGCGAAAAAGTATGGGCCGCCGGCACGAAGCCGTCGCTACCGGTGTGCGGCAACATTTCGGGCACGACCGCGTGTACGCCGGCCGCGGTGCCCGACTGCTCGTCGACCGCGTCGATCCAGCTCGGCTATGTCACGACCGGCGCGTCGCTGATCGTCGAGTCGATTCCGCTCGCCGGTGGCGCCGCGACCGAGGTCGACGTGCCGGAGCCGCGCGAGACCATGATCGCGACGAACGACCCGGCGCGCCAGCACGCTCAGGTGCTCCGCGCGTTGTCGGTGCAGCCGCTGGACCTCGTCGTGCTACCGGGCGGTCAGTACGTCTCGCTGATCACCACGAACACGTACTTCATCACCGCGCTCGGCAACAGCGGGAACGTGATCCTGCCGTGCCTGCGGACCATCACCGGCGATTGGATGCTGATGGACATGGCGAGCAGCTCGGTCACGCAGCGCGTCCGCACCAAGTGCGACCTCTCCGTGGGCACGCAGACGGGCAACGAATTCCCGACCTGGATTTGTGAGGACGCACCGGTCGGCCAGACCCCGGCGCTCGGCGAATATCAGCCGACCTCGGTCGGTGCGCTGTTTGGGTCCCGGTGAAAGCCCTCGTCTTTTTGTGTCTGTTCGTCGGGCTCAGTCACGCAGATCCGAACCCGAAGCGCAAAGTCGCAGTGCTGGAGTACCGCGCGAACTCGAGTGCCCTGCCCGGGGTCGCCGGCAAGATCGTCGCGGCGCTCCAGCGCCAGACCTCGCTGGACTTGCTCGGGCCGGACCAGATGCGCGTCGTATTCGGCGAGCATCTCGATCAAGCGGTCGTCAAGTGCGGTGGTGAAGCGGACTGCATCGCGAAGATCGGGGCAAAGGCCGGCGCCTCCGAGGTGATCCTCGTCGGCATCAGCGAGCTCGGTGACGTGATCCTCACGATGCAGCGCATCGATGTCTCGCAGCGCACGGTCGTCGCGCGGGTCGCCGATTCGATCGCGAATGGAGCCGCGCCCGACGACGATCAGATCGGCTACTACCTCACGAAGATCATGCCTTCGGGCGATTTCATGCGGTTCGGCGTGATCGACATTATCTCGAGCCAGGCCGGTGCGCTCGTCACGATCGGTGGGGAGAAGCGCGGCAACACGCCGATTCCTCCGCTCAAGCTCCACGCACCTGCGACGTACACCGTGCGTGTCGAGAAGGATGGCTTCCTGCCATTCACGACGAAGATCGCGCTGCCCGCCGATGGCGAGCTCAAGCTCAACGCGAACCTCTCGAAGAAGGGCGCCGGCGGTGCCTGGTATGCGCACTGGTACGTGCTCGCGATCGGCGGCGTGCTCGTCGCAGGCATCGCAGGCGGCTCGATCTACTACGCGACGCGACCACCCGCGGCGACCAGCGTGCCGGTCACCGGCTCGTTCTGAGCTCGGGCGGAGCTAGCCCTGCGCAAAGCCACGGATCATGACGAGCGCATCTTCGCCGTCGTCCTGGTAGTAGCGCGCGCGGACGTGCACGGTCCTGAAGCCTGCCCGTTCGTAGAGCGCGATCGCGGCCTTGTTCGAGCGCCGGACTTCGAGCGTCGCGAGCATGCAGCCGGTGGCGATCGCCGCGCCCAGCGCGTGACCGACGAGCTCCGCGCCGTAGCCGCGACCCCGCTCGGCCGGATGGGTTGCGATATGGAGGATGTGGATTTCCGTCGTCACGATCCAGTAGTTGTTGAACGCGACGATCCGGTCGTTCACCCGACCGACATCGATGCGCGCCCATTCGCGCGCGAGCTCGCCCACGAACGTCTCGTGCGGCCATGGTGCCTTGAACGAGAGCCTCTCGATCTCGTCGATCGCTGCGAGGTCAGTCGCGATCGCGGGCGAGATCTGGAGCGTCACTGCTTCGGAGCTTCGACGATCTTCAGCATCCCGCGCCACATCGCCTCGATCCCTTCGGCGGTCTGCGCGGATACCGCGATCGGGTCGCGCTTGAGCCCGAGGTCTTTCTTGGCCTTCATGACCTCGAGCGTGCGCTTGTTCTTCGCGAGCTTGTCGGCCTTCGTGAGCGCGACGATCACCGGAATCTTCTTCGCGGCGAGCCACGGAATGAAGTCGAGCTCTTCTTCTTGTACGCCGCGACGGATATCGATCAGCAGGAGCACGCCGGCAAGAACGTCACGTTTCGCGAGGTAGGTCTCGATCAATGGGCGCCACGATTCTTTGAGGTCGCGGTTCACTGCGGCGTAGCCATAGCCCGGCAGATCGACGAGATGAAACTTCCTGTCGATCTCGAACCAGTTGACCAGCCGCGTGCGACCGGGCGTGCGCGAGGTTCGCGCGAGCCCATCGTGACCGACGAGCGTGTTGATCAGCGTCGATTTACCGACGTTCGATCGGCCGACCACGGCGAGCTCCGGCAGCGTGCCAAATGGGAAATCCGATGGCTGGGCGGCCGACGTGACGAACACTGCGGGAACTTTCATGGCTTCACAAACGGAGCTGGTGGGGTGAGATGGACGGATCGAACGGTAGGTGCTTGGTGCGACGAACGTGGCAACCATTGCACACCGACGTACGAACGCCTGGCTGCGCAAGGTCGACCATCCCGAGCGCGACGGCAACCGGTTTATCGCGCATGAGGTCGTCCTCGGCGTAGGCCGCGCCGGCACCATGGCACGCCTCGCACCCGACCTCGACCGCGATGGCGGCGCCCGCAGGCGCATCGCCAGTGCCGTGGCAGCCGAGGCAGGCGGCCTGGGGTTTGCCCTCGAACCGGCCTCGCGTGTTCGCGTGAGGGGTCGCCTGCCATGCGGCGAGCTCCTTCGGGTGACATGCGCCGCACGCCGCAGTGCCGGTCCAGTCGCGGCGCGATGCGATCGCGGCGCTCGCCAGCGTCGCGATCATCATTAGCGCCAGCACCGCGGTCCGCACGGGCGAAAGCTACCCTACCCTCGCTCCGGCGTGGTAACCGAAGGGACGTGACGACGCACGTGATCGGGCTGACCGGTGGGATCGCGTCGGGCAAGAGCACGGTCGGCACGTTGCTCGTCGAGCGCGGCGCGATCGTAGTCGATGCCGACCAACTCGCGCGCCAGATCGTCGAGCCCGGTCAACCCGCCCTCGCGGAGCTGGTCGCGCGCTTCGGCGCGGCGATCCTCAGCGAGAATGGCTCGCTCGATCGCAAACGCCTCGGCGCGATCGCGTTCGCTGATCCGGCAGCGCGTGCCGACCTCGGCACGATCACGCATCACCGCATCGCCATCGCGGCAGCCCGTGCGTTCGCCGAGGCGAGCGAGCGTGGCGCGCAGGTCGTGTTTTACGAAGCGGCGCTGCTCGTCGAGAATCGCGCGCACGAGGGTCTCGCCGGGCTGATCGTAGTCGCGGCCACCACCGAGGTCCAAGAAGCGCGGCTGGTGGCACGAGACTTGATGTCGCTCGAAGCTGCGCGTGCACGCATCGCCGTCCAGGCACCGCTCGCCGCGAAGCTCGCCGTCGCGACGTGGGTGATCCAGAACGATGGCCAGCTCGATCACCTCGTCGCCCAACTCGATTCGATCGTTGCCGATATCGAGAAGAAGCACGGCACGATCGCGGTGCCCGCGCGCGCTGCTGAAAACATTCGCACCGAGACGCGAGAAGTCGCCCTCGTCACCGGCTTTCCCGCGTTCACCGCGAAGCGAATGATCGCGAAGCTGCTCGTCGCCGAGCCCGAGACCAAGCTCTACGTGCTCGCGCATCGCAAGTTCGCCGCGGAAGCCCAAGCGCACCTCACCGCGCTCGGTGCCGGCACGCGCGCGGAGGTCCTCGTCGGGGACATCTGCGACATGGACCTCGGGCTCTCGAGCGGCGAGTACCGCGCGCTCTCGAAGCAGCTGACCTGGATCCATCACCTCGCCGGTATCTACTTCGTGGGCATCGACGACGAGACGGCCCGCAAGGTCAACGTCGGCGGCACGCGCACCGTGATCGAGCTCGCGCGCGATGCCGCGCGGCTCGAGCGCGTCGTGCACTGGTCGACCGCGATGGTCTCGGGTCGACGTGGCGGCACGATCTTCGAGCACGATCTCGAGAGCGGGCAGAAGTTTCACAATGGCTACGAGCGCACCAAGTTCGAGGCGGAGCGGCTCGTGCGCAATGCGATGCGCCAGCTGCCGATCACGGTGATCCGGCCAGCGACCATCGTCGGCGATAGCCGGACCGGCGAGATCGACAAGCTCGACGGCCCCTACTACTTGATGGTGCTGATCGCGACGAACTCCTCGGGGCTGCGGTTGCCGATCCTCGGTCGGGGTGATGCCCCGCTGCACCTCGTGCCGATCGATTACGTGATCGATGCAGCCCATGCGGTCGCGCGCAGCCCTGGCGCGGCAGGTAAGACGTTTCATCTCGTGGATCCGAATCCGCTGAGCGCGCGCGCCGTATTCGAAGGCGTCGCCGCGCACGCGAACACCGCCATTCCACGCGGCTCGATCCCACGCGCGCTCGCTCGCGCTGTCCTGCGTATTCCCGGCCTCGCGCGCTTGGGCCGTGGCCCGCTCGCCTTCCTCGACATGCTCGATCACACGGTGCACTACGATCAGCGCAACACCGCGAACGCGCTGGCGAGCTCGATGCTGCAATGTCCACCGCTCGCCGACTATCTTGGAGTACTGGTCGATCACATGCTCGAGATGACGCGCGACGTGGCACCCGCGGAAGAGGCCCCCGATCCGCTCGTGTAGCCCGCTCTGATAGCCCGCTCGAGTAACTACCTACTCAGGTTCGGCGACGTTATCTTCGACCGCACCCACCGCGCCCACCGCGCCCGCCTCACCCACCTCGCCCTTCTGGCGCAGACCGGCGCGCTCCAGCAGCTTGTAGAGAAACTTACGCTCGAGTCCTGCGATCCGCGCGGCCTGCGATAGGTTGCCATTCGCGCGCTGGACGAGATCGGCGAGATATTCGCGCTCGAACCGCGCGACCAGGGCGTCCTTGGCCTCGTGAAACGGCTTGTCGGCTTTGGCCGCGACCGGGCCGTTGTCGGGTGCGGCGGCGGTCGGCCGCAGGACGAATGGGAGAGATTGAAAGTCGTCGTCAGGCCCGGCGAGTGCGACTGCGCGCGTGATCACGTTGCGGAGCTCGCGCACGTTGCCCGGCCAGTGATAGCGCTCGAGGCGTTCGAGCGCGGTGCCCCCGACTTGCTTCGCGAGCTGAGCCGAGCTGGCTCGCTCGAGGAACATCGCGACGAGCCGCGCGAGATCTTCGCGACGCTGGCGCAGCGGGGGTACGTGAACCTCGACGACCGCGAGCCGATAGTAGAGGTCGCCGCGGAACCCGCCACGCGCGACCTCGCCGTAGACATCGCGGTGTGTCGCCGCGACGATCCGCACGTCGAACTTCTCGCTCTTGCGCCCGCCGAGGGGTACGACCTCGCCGGCCTCGAGCATACGTAGCAACTTGGGTTGCAGCCCGACCGGCAGGTCACCGATCTCGTCGAGGAACAGTGTACCGCCGTGGGCAGCCGCGAACGCACCGACGCGCTCGCCTGCAGCGCCCGTGAAGGCGCCTTTGGTGTGCCCGAACAGATCGCTCTCGATCAACGACTCGGTCGAGGCACCGCAATCGAACACCACGAACGGTCCGTTTTTGCGCGGCGAGTGATCGTGGACCCCGCGCGCCATCAGCTCTTTGCCGGTGCCACTCTCGCCGAGGAACAACACCGGGGCGGCCGATTTTGCAGCGCGCTCGAGCACGGCGAACACCGAGCGCATCGCGATGGAGCCGCCGTACAGCGCTCCGAAGTGATCGGCCTTCGACGGGGGGATATCGACCACCTCGTCGGCTGGCATCAGCTGGACCAGGGTCTTGCCGATGCGCAGTGCAACACCCGGTGGCGCGACGACCTTGCCGATCGCGACGCCATCGATCACCGTGCCATTGCGCGAGCCGAGGTCGGTGATCTGGAAGCCCGTCGCGACCGGCGCGATCGAGACGTGCCGGCGCGACACGAAAGCATCGTTGATCACGACATCGCAGGTCTTCTCGGTCCCGAGCACGACGCCCGCGGCAGGCAGCTCGATCTCGAGCCCGCGATCCGGGCCATCGACGACCCGCAGCTGGGCGGCACGCATGCCGTGCTTCGCCGCGATCGCGTTCGTGACCCGCGTGACGAGCAAGCTATTTCTCGAGCTCCGCGCGGATCCGGATCCGCAGTGCATTGAGCTTGATGAACCCCTGCGCGTCGCGCTGGTCGTAGACCGAATCGGCCTCGAACGTGACGATGTCGGGGCGATACAAGCTCTTCGGAGCCTTGCGGCCGAGCACGGTGATCGAGCCCTTGTAGAGGCGGAGCCGTGCGGTACCGGTGATCGCTTGCGCGATATCGTCGATCATTCGCTGCAGCGTCTCGCGCTCGGGCGCGAACCAGAAGCCGTTGTAGACCAGCGATGCGTAGCGCGGCATCAGGTCCTGGCGCAGCCGCAACACTTCGCGATCGAGCGTGATGGATTCGACCGCGGCGCGTGCCGCGTGGAGCACGCTGCCGCCCGGCGTTTCGTACACGCCGCGAGACTTCATGCCGACGAAGCGATTCTCGACGAGATCCACGCGGCCCACACCGTGCTCACCCGCGATCTGGTTGAGCTTCGAGAGCAGCGTGACGGGATCCATCTTCTGGCCGTCGATCGCGACCGCATCGCCATTCGCGTATTCGATTTCGATCTCGCGCGGCTCGTTCGGCGCCTCGCGAGGATCTTTCGTGCGCTGGAACATCTTCGGATCCGGTGCCTTCCACGGATCCTCGAGGACACCGCCCTCGTAGCTCGTGTGGAGCAAGTTGCGATCGACCGAGTACGGTTTATCGAGTGTCGCCTCGATCGGGATCGAGTGGAGCTTCGTGTACTCGATCAGCTCCTTGCGGCCCTTGAACTCCCACTCGCGCCACGGCGCGATGATCTTGATGCCCGGCCGGAAGTGATAGGCCGCAAGCTCGAACCGGACCTGATCGTTGCCCTTGCCGGTCGAGCCGTGCGAGATCGCATCGGCGCCTTCGGCGTCGGCCGCTTCCATCATGCCGCGACCGATGCACGGGCGCGCGAGCGAGGTGCCGAGCAGATACTGACCTTCGTAGAGAGCGCCGGCACGCAGCGCCGGCCACACGTAGTCCTTGACGAACTCGTTGCGGAGGTCGCGAACGACCGCTTTCTTCGCGCCGACCGCGAGCGCCTTCTGGCGTGCCGCTTCGAGATCCTCGTCCTGACCGACGTCGGCACAGAAGCAAATGACCTCGCAGTTATACGTTTCGATCAGCCAGCGAACAGCGACGGAGGTGTCGAGACCGCCCGAGTAGGCGAGCAGCACCTTACGAAGGTCAGACATCCTTGGATGCTAACGGAGGATGCCGCGCAGGAACAGCTGCGTCAGGTGACGATACGCCTCCAGACGCGGCATTCCCGAAACATCGAGAATCTCGTCGATCGTGAGCATCCCGTCGATCCGCGACAGCAGGAACGCGGCGCGCGGGCTGATCGGCGCACTCGCGAGCTCGTGCAGCGGCCGCGCGAGCGCAGGCTGGCGATCGAGGTCGCCGAGGAAGCTTTGGAAGACGGCCATGATCGCATCGCGATTGCGATGAATGAGCTTTTGCGCGAGGGCACTGTTCGGATCCTCGGAGAGGGCGAGGTCGACCGCGGCGGCAGCCTTGTCGAGCTCCATCTGCGAGCTCCAAGCGGTCGCGCGCTCGATCAACGCGCTGATCCGACGGCGAGTTCGGTCTTCTTTCGCCTCGTTCGGCGGCTCGTCGATATCGATCTCGTCGAGGATCGAGGCGCTGCGAGCATCGATGGGATCGAATGGCAGCACGATGTCTGCACGCGTGCCCTCCCCGACGGGGCTGACGGTCGAGAGCTGCTTGCCGAGCGAGGGCAGCTTTTGGGTCGCGTGCTTCTCGCGAATCTGGCGTGCATCGCTCTGACGGGTCGGCGCATCCTCGTCGGGAAACACCGAGGCTGGTTGGCCACCGCGACGCAGCCCGAGGTCGCGGGTCGGCGCGCTGATCGCGAGCTCGTCGAACTGTGGTGGCCCAGAGGGCCC